>UMKQ01030529.1_pt1 | contig 19019 bp, 14 predicted proteins | sample 1966371 | NCBI WGS metagenome assembly UMKQ01 (sample SAMEA4836180, study PRJEB28245) | human gut metagenome | biome: gut microbiome; material: fecal sample | place: Denmark | collected 2008
GGTAAATCTCACTTTCTGAAAATGCTTTCTTACCTTCTGGAAAATAAAGAGGTAAAGGGTATCCGTAGTGTAGAGCGTTTCCGTAAAAAGTTTGAGGACGATCCGGCAACCTTTATGTTGATTGACCGTGCCACAAAGGGGCAGACGGAAACCATTCTTTTCAACATTGATATTGAAGGCTTCAGCAATAAAGACAAGACTGCTGTACTTCGTGTTTTTGCCAAAATGTTCTATAGTCATCTGGGATTTTATGGTGAAAATCTGAAAGTTGCTATGATGGAGCGTTATATTGACCAACAGGGCAAGACCGAGGAATTCCGCAGAGTATTTGAAGAAAAGAAAGGCAAGTCATGGCTGGAAATGCGCCGTGCCTTTGCCTTTAATGGAAAGTTCATTATCCCGACACTGATGGAAGTTTTGGATATGAGCGAGGATGATGCCAAGGCATGGTTTAATGATAAAACTACAACAGAAATTTCTATCGCGCAACTTGTGGAAGATATGAAAGCCTATGTGGATACAAAGCCATCGAACTTCCGTCTGCTGTTTATGATTGATGAGGTTGGACAGTATGTTGGCACAGATACCGATATGCTTTTGAATCTTCAGTCACTGACCGAGAAGATCGGAAGTGAGTGTGAAGGAAAGATTTGGGTGATTTGTACGGGACAGGAAGCGATTGATGAAATCATTAAAGTTCGTGCTGATGAATTCTCCCGTATCCAGGCTCGTTTTAAAACAAGATTGAGTTTATCTTCTTCCTCCGTGGATGAAGTTATTCAGAAACGTATCCTGAAAAAGAAATCGGAAGCAGCTAAAGAACTGGAAGGTGTTTATGAGCAAAATGACTCTGTTCTGCGTAACCTGTTTAGCTTCAGTGGTTCGATTCTGGATATTAAAGGTTATTCCGGTCCAAGAGAGTTTACTGAGAACTTCCCGTTCGTGCCGTACCAGTTCATCATTATGCAGAAAGTATTTGCCGAAATCCGTAAACATGGAAATTCAGGTAAGCACTTGTCTGGTGGTGAGCGTTCTATGCTCTCCGGTTTTCAGGAAGCTGTACAGAAAATTCAGGAGAAAGACGAGTATGCACTTGTTCCGTTTTTCCGTTTTTATGATACTGTACATACTTTCCTTGATGGTTCGATCCGACGAGTGATCGAGCGTTGCCAGAAAGCTGCCGATAACGGCGATGGTATTGAACAGCAGGATGTGGATGTGCTGAAACTTTTGTATCTGATTCGGTATATTGATGATATTCCATCAAATCTGGACAATATCGTTATCCTTATGGCAGACGATATTCGAGTCGATAAGATTATCATGCGTGAAAATGTCCGGGGCTGCCTTGACCGTTTGATGAGCCAGAACTATATTGGCAGAACAGGCGACACTTATAATTTCCTGACGGATGAAGAACAGGACATTCAGCGTGAAATCAAAGATACTAATGTGGATACGGCTTCTATTGTAGAGCGTATTGCTCAAATGATTTATGGTGATATTTTCACAACTAAAAAGTTTCGTTATGGAAAATATGATTTTGCATTTGACCAGATGGTAGATGGTATTACAGTTGGGGCAGCTATAGGTGGCATGTGTTTACGCTTTTTGACGGTTGCAGCAGATGCTGTCGAGAAAACAGATTTTCGTTTGATGGCAAAATCTAAAGGAAAAGAAGCAATTGTTGTTCTGGCTGATACTCCTTACTATGAATCTTTGGAATCCGCCATGAAAATTCGCAAGTATGTAAAGCAACGGAATGTAAGCCAGCTTCCTAAGAGTGTGCAGAAAATCATCGGTGACCAGCAAGATGAGGCTGGAAAATATGAGTTGAGTGCTATGGCTGAATTGCAAAATGCTATCGAAGGAGCACAGTTCTATGTAGATGGTGAACATTTGGAAATTAAAACGGGAAATGCCAAGAGCAGGATTGAGCAGTCTCTTGAATATCTGGTTGCGCACGTTTATAGCAAACTCGACCTAATCACAGAAAATGCAGACAGTGATGCAGACATTATTGCCATTTTGACTGGGGCAGTATCATTGCTTCCGGGTGTGGAACTAAATCGTGATGCAGTTTCTGCTATGGAAGAATATCTGGAAATGCAGGATGCAAAGAAACTGCCGACTTCTATGGCAGATGTTCAGAGTAAATATAGTGCAATTCCGTATGGCTGGAAAGAAATTGACATTGCTGCGGTTGCGGCACAGTTAATTTATTCTCAGAAAGTAACGATTAAGTATGCAGGCAATACCATTCAGCCTGATGACCCGAAACTGCCGGATATGCTTCGAAAAAAGAGTGAGATCGGAAAGACTTCTATCAGCAAGCGAAAAACTATTTCAGCTACGATGATGCGTGATGTAAAAGCCATGCTTCGTGAATATTTCGATATCATGGATGTGCCGGACGATGAAGATGGTCTGATTCGTTTTGTGACTGAGAAGTTCACAGAACAGCGTGATTATTATGCTTCTCTAGATGATCGCTATGATGGACACAAATATCCGGATCGTGTATTGGTTCAGAAAGCTATTCATCTGATGGACGATGTACTTTCACAGAAGAAGGATAACATTGCCTTGATTGAGCGTGTGCTGAAAAAAGAAGATGAGTTGTTTGATAATAAAGAAGCCATGAGCAACGGCATTGAAAATTTCTTCAAGACCCAGGTAACAGTATTCGACCAGGCAGTGCAGTTTGAAAAATCTCTGCACGACGATCTTGACCGAATTGCAGAAAATGAGGAAGCACATAAGGCACTGAATACCATTCGTTTGATTACGATGGTTCAGACCGGAAGCAAGTTTAACTATAACCGGATTCGTGAACTGAATCCGTTGATGGATACGGTTCGTGCCGCCCATGATAAGATGCTGGAAGAAAAACGTGCCGAGGTTCTGGAAACCGTTCGTCAATGTATGGAAGCAACTCATACTGCCGCAAACGGTGATTCCAAGGCATCCCATCTGATTGAGAAATCAGACCGGTATTTCAGCCAGTGCAAGGAGAAAATCGCAGAATTAAAGAGTCTTGCCCTTTTGGATGCTATGTTCCTGCCAATGTGCCAGTATAAGGATGAAACAGTTGGCAATATCGAAGCGATTCTTGCTCCGTCAGTATCAAAGCCATCGTTACAATCCGGTAAAGAGCAGACCACGGCAAAGAAGAAAGTGATTCGTGCCTATAATCGTCAGGTTGTATTTCCAGCGAAAAACTTACAGTCGGATGAGGATATTGATAATTATGTAGAGAAGATTCGTACTCAGTTGAAACAGTTGCTGAAGAATTGCGACGAGATCAAGCTGAATTAAGGAGATGAATATTTAATGTTTATTTGTATGTTAGTATTTCAGTTGTCAGGGGCATTACTGTTGCTTTTGAATTGTATAAAAAGTGGAAAAGAGTCAGTGATTAAAAATTGTTTTCCGGGAAGCAATGTAGTTGAGCGTGATGAGAATAACAATTGTAAAATACCAAGGGAAAAACTGCAAGAAAGTGCACATAAAATTTATGTGAATGTTGTAGCATTTATGGATTTGGTTATTGGCTATTTATTGGCAGCTTTTAGTCCGACTACAGATGTTCAAATTGGATTGATATTAGTAGAAGTGATTGTAGCAACAACTTCACTACTTATGTTGGAATATTATTCCAGTCGTTTTTGTGCGAAAAAGATATATGCAAAAGACATTAGCGTTTCATATGATGAATTAGATGGTGTAGATACTTTTATTACAAAACAAGAAATTGATGACATGTTTAAAGATATTTAGAGGTGAGAAGTTTATGGATAAGAATGCGATTAAAAAATTTGCTGTCTGGGCAAGAACAGAGCTGATCGCCCGTGTTTCATTGAAAGGTGTGGAATACGGTATCACAGAGGACAACATTGAGGATGCCAATGCGGACAGCGTTGGCGGCAAAGTCCTCACTGCCGATGAAAAGAAACAGCGTCAGGCTCTCATTGCCGAGATTAACGATAAAGGATATAAGCAGGTCATGGAGGAGGTTGCCTATACCTGGTTCAACCGTTTCTCTGCTCTGCGATTCATGGAAGTCAATGGCTATCTTCCTTCTCATGTGCGTGTATTCACGGATGAGGAAAACAACTTTAAGCCGCAGATTATAACCGAAGCCATTCATCTGGATTTGGATGGATTGGATATGGAAAAGGTCTATGAGCTGAAAGATGCGGAAAAGACCGAAGAATTGTATAAATATCTGCTGATTGTGCAGTGCAACGCTTTGAATAAGATTCTGCCGGGAATGTTCCAGAGACTCTCAGACTACACCGAGCTTCTTCTGCCGGACAATCTACTTCGTGAAGGTAGTGTGATTCAGCAGATGATTAAGCTGATTCCGGAGGATGACTGGAAGGATGCTGTCCAGATCATCGGCTGGCTGTATCAGTATTATAACAGTGAGAAAAAAGACGATGTTTTCGCAGCTCTGAAAAAGAATGTGAAAATTACAAAAGAAAACATCCCTGCAGCAACCCAGCTTTTCACACCGGACTGGATTGTTCGTTATATGGTAGAGAACAGCCTTGGGCGTTTATGGCTAGAGGGACACCCGGATGTGAAAGAGCAGCTTCTTCCGACTGAGGAAGAACAGTCTGCCTATGCTGCCGGAAACCGTGACCCGGAAGATACCAAATGGCACTACTATCTGGAAGAAGCCGAGCAGGAGCCGGAAGTACAGGCACAGTTGGCTGAGATTCGCAAGGAATACGCCGCACTGACACCGGATCAGCTGAAAGTCATTGATCCATGCTCCGGTTCTGGACATATTCTTGCATATATGTTTGATGTGTTGATGAAGATTTATGAATCTTACGGCTATACTACTCGTGAAGCGGTGGCAAGCATTGTGGAGAATAATCTTTACGGACTGGATATTGATGACCGTGCGGCACAGCTGGCTTACTTTGCGGTAATGATGAAAGCCCGTCAGTATGACCGCCGCTTTTTCAGTCGTGGTATTCAGCCCCATGTTTATGCCATCGTGGAGAGCAATCATGTAGATAAATTTGCCGTGGATTATTTCTGTAATGGCGATGCGAAGCTCACAGCCGCTATGGAGACCATTATCAGCGAACTGCATGATGCAAAGGAATACGGTTCTATTTTGACCGTAACACCGCAGGATTGGTCTGCTCTGTATGACCGTTTTGCAGAAATTGCGGAAGATATAAATATGTCCCGTGAGACGGCATTGAGAGAATTACTGCCGTTGGTACAGGTGGCAGAAGCTCTGGCTCAGAAGTATGATGCAGTTGTGACGAATCCGCCGTATATGGGTGCATCTAATATGAACCCGAAGTTGAATGATTTTATTAAAAATAATTACGCAGATTATAAGAGTGATTTCTTCTCTGCGTTTGTAATTCATTGTTCTGAAATGGCAAAAAAATCTGGATATTGTGGTTTCTTTACGCCGTATGTTTGGATGTTCATTCAGAGTTATGAGAAAATGCGTAATTACTTGTATAATCAAGCAACCATTGAAACACTGATACAGTTTGAATATTCTGCTTTTGAGGAAGCAACCGTTCCGGTATGTACGTTTGCTTTCCAGAACCGCCATGTACAGAAAAAAGGATGCTATTTGCGTTTAGTAGACTTCCGTGGTGGTATGGAAGTTCAACGACAGAAAACATTGGAAGCAGTCGAAAATCGTAATTGTGGATTCTACTATGAGCAAAGTACAGATGAGTTTTCTAAAATTCCAGGAAGTCCAGTCGCATATTGGGTTAGCAAAAATTTACTTGCAGATTTTACTGAAGGCGACTTTTTGAAAAATGTGGCAGAACCCAAAAGTGGTCTTTCTACGACAGATAATAATCGCTTCTTAAGATTTTGGCACGAAGTATCAATTAAAAATATTTCATTTGCAATTACTGGTATTGATGAGACGGTTGATGCAACAAAGTGGTTTCCAATAGCTAAAGGCGGAGAATATAGAAAATGGTATGGGAACAAAGATTATGTTGTCAACTGGTTGAATAATGGGGCAGATATAAAAGAGGCAACCAAAGGTGCTGCTGGTGGTAGAATAGTAAGTCCAGAATACTATTTTAAGGAATTTGTTACATGGTCTGGAATTTCAAGTGGAGAGCCTTCTATGAGAATTTCGGATCATGCTATTTTTGGTAGTGGTGCAAAAGCGTTATTATCGAATGATGGGCTTTATAATTATCTTGCATTCTTGAATTCAAAAGTCGCACTCAGTATATTAAAATTTTTAAGTCCGACATTGAATTACGAGGCAGGGCATATTGGAAATATTCCTGTTTGCTTCAAAATTTCTGAGAGAGTTGAAAATATCACACTTGATTGTATAAAAATATCAAGGGGAGACTGGGACTCTTTCGAAACATCTTGGGACTTCCAACACCATCCACTGCTTCGCAAAGTTCCTACCATTGCCGAAGCCTTTGACCAGTGGCAGGCTGAATGTGATGACCGTTTCAACCAGTTGAAAGCCAACGAAGAAGAACTAAACCGTATCTTCATTGACATTTACGGCTTGCAGGATGAGCTGACCCCAGAGGTTGAGGATAAGGATGTTACTGTCCGCAAGGCTGACCTTGGCAGAGATATTCGCTCCTTCATTTCCTATGCAGTTGGCTGTATGTTCGGTCGCTACTCTCTGGATGTGGACGGGCTTGCTTATGCAGGCGGCGAATGGGATGCCAGCAAGTACGCTTCTTTTGCTGCGGATAAGGATAACATCATTCCGATTTGCGACGATGAATACTTTGAGGATGATATTGTCGGTCTGTTCGTGAAATTTGTGAAAACTGTTTACGGTGCAGATACATTGGACGAAAATCTGAAATTCGTTGCGGATGCCCTTGGTGGCAAGGGTCAGCCGAAAGATGTAATTCGGAATTACTTCCTGAGCGACTTCTACTCTGACCACTGCAAGATTTATCAGAAACGCCCGATTTACTGGCTGTTTGACAGCGGCAAAAAGAACGGCTTTAAGGCGCTGATCTATATGCACCGCTATCAGCCGGATACCATTGCTCGTATTCGTACCGACTATGTGCATGAACAGCAGGCTCGTTATCGCACAGCTATTGCCGATCTGGAACAGCGGATTGCCAATGCTTCCACTGGTGAGCGTGTGAAGCTGAACAAAAAGCTGACCACTTTGCGGGCACAGGATACTGAAATCAGAACCTACGAAGAAAAGATTCATCACCTTGCCGACCAGATGATTTCGATTGATCTGGACGATGGCGTGAAGAAGAATTATGCAATTTTCCAGGATGTTTTGGCTAAAATAAAGTAAGGGGGACAAATATATGGACAATAGTGATGTTGATAATACACTACAAACTGAGTGTGAAGATTATCCATCAGCATATTTTCTTTTAGACAGCTGCTTTCAGGATTATCAGAGAATACAGGATAATTATAATAAGATATATGAAAAAATCAGTATTGCTTTGGCATTTTGCGGCGTTATTTTAACAATTATGCTTGGAGCGTTTGATTTTTCACCGGCAAAATTCAGTGTAAGTAACATGAAAATATGGGAAGTGATTTTGACCTCCATTGAATTGACATGTCTTGGTGGTAGTTTAATAGTAATTGTTGGAGCTACAATATACTTGTTGTTTTTATTAAGAGGAAGAAAAATTGCCGTTTTTAAAAGTGAAGACATTAGAAATGAAGAAATATACCGAAACAAAGAATCACATGCAGCATTATGGTTGATTGACAAATATACAAGAATTGTAAATGAAGTTCGACCAATCGTACAAAAGAAACAAAAGGCATTTGATAATGCAATGGTTGCAATTATTGTTGGAATAATGATGTATGTGGTTGCTGTGCTATTAAGAAAAGGAGGATTTTGAAGTGCCTAATAGAGATAAAACAATGGATGATATTAAAAGTGGAAAAGGTCTTCCGCCACTTTCAAGTGCTGAAGGCTCAAATCATCAGCCCGGAATTACTACTGAACAAAGAGCTGAAAAAGGCATAACTTATGAAAACTTTACATATCACGGAGAAAAGCGTTCAAATGGAGAACAGTGATTCCGAAGGAGGGGTTGTAGATTATGACAGATGAAAAAATAAAAAATTCCAGTGAGCTGGAGTTTGCTGTATTTTGCATTGAAAATGTAGCGGCAAAGCTGGGCGTGGATGCAGAACGTGTTTATCAGGCATTTACCGAACAAAGCGATATTCTGAACGGTTATATTGTGCCGGAATATGAAGTGCTGCATACACAGAGCCGGGAATATATCGTTGATGATCTTCTTGACGTGATGAAAGAAAGGGGTGTGGAAGTATGATTCTCTATCATGGTTCTTTCTTAGAGATTGCAAAGCCGGATTTGGTTCATTCCCGCCTCAATGTAGACTTCGGGCGTGGCTTCTATGTCACGCCGCTGTATGAACAGGCAGCGAAGTGGTGCGGCAAGTTCAAACGCCGTGGGAAAGACGGTATTATCTCCCTATATGAATATGATGAAAGCCGGGAATCTGAATTGAAAACGTTGAAATTCGATTCCTATTCCGAAGAATGGCTGGATTTCATTCTGAATTGCCGCAGTGGAAAAGATTCGACAGATTACGACCTTGTTGTAGGCGGTGTTGCCAATGATAAAGTGTTCAATACCGTGGAGCTGTTCTTTGACGGTCTGATTGATAAAATAGAAGCCATCAACCGCCTGCGTTATGAAAAGCCGAATCTGCAAATATGTTTCCGCACAGAGCAAGCACTGTCTCTGTTGTATTTTGAAGGGAGTGAAACACTATGACAGCAAATCCGATTTTGCTTCAGAAAAAATATAGCCGTGTTATCGAATGCTTTGCTAAACAGCAGGGGATTTCACTGGATGCGGCATTGGATTTCTTTTATCATTCCCAGGTCTATCAGCTGATCCGTGATGGTGTTTCTGATATGCACTGTATGAGCGATGCGTATCTGGCAGAGGAACTGGAACAGGAATATGCAGAGAAGGTTCTGGAAAATTGCCAATAACTGAAATTTAAGTTTGATATTTATTCGTGATGAGGTGCAACAAAATGATTGATTTTGACAATCCGAATACGTTCCCAAAAGAATTGAAAAATTGGGGAACTGAATTTGAAAAGATGATTTTAAGAAGAGTAAATACAGATAGTATTGAAGAATGGTGGCAAATTGAACACCAGTTACAAGATATTAGAATCGGTGAATCGAAGTTGGTTACTGATTTTGTTAAAGATAATATGGACATAGAAATTGCAGTATGCCATTGTACACGTATTTTAGATGAAAATGAATTTTGGAAACATGGTCTTGTGACTGCGGGAGGGAAAAATAATGCTGGAGAGAAACGATTGCGAAAACTCCTTGTTGATATAGGCTTAGATAATGGTAAGATAGAGGAAGTTTTTTCACATGTATATTTTTTGTGGAATCGTGATAAACAATCCAGAACAAAATCGGTACATTTTTTTGTTGATAAAAGTCAAGTATATAAGGACGATCAATTAAACCATTTTGCTATTAATTTAGGTGGCGAAATTTTGCGATGGTCTTTGGAGGCGGTTGACAGAAAATTGTATAGAAAAGAACCTTATAAACGTTTATGGATTATGGGAAGACCCTCTGTAATAACATTTAAGATTAAATTAGGTGATATTCATGAGATATATCGCAATCGTTTAATTGCTGAAATAGTCAAATACAATATAACGAAAGATATTTTTGGCTTTGGTTATGAATTTGAATTTACAGGAATGACAGTGGGAGATGTTCCGCCGCAAAATATTTTAAGCATCGAGGAAATAAAAGATTATATACAGATGCAAGAAAAATATCCTGATTATAAGGGGTTTTATGATGAGTTGAAAAGTTAAATTAGTTTGATTTGTTGAATTTCATATGCAGGCAGGAAGATATACCAATTAACGACGAAAGGAAGGGTTCAATGGGAAAAAAACTTCATTTTCAAGCAAAAGGGATGCCATTAATAAAATTCCAAGATGCAGATAAAATTAAAAGTTTGCAATCAGGGAAGATTTATGCGAAAACCCTTGGATATTATCGTAAAAGAGAAGAAGAAACTGGAGATTGTGAAGTTGGAGATAAATATGAAGCTATGATTCATATTAACGAAGCTACGATTTATTTTCCTGATACTGGAGAAACAGTTGCAGTTAATGATGATTTGCTAAAAACATCTGAATCAAACGATTTTGTTTTCTGTATGTTTGGAGTGAATCCAACAGAAGAAAAATTTAGATTTACAGATAAACAAAAAGAAAAAATGCTTTCATTTGGTGATACGGCATTGATCGTTTTAGATCATGATGAATTTATTCGTAGAGTAAAAGTAGCGGCTCAAAAAGCTGGTTATAAAGTTTATTTTAAGCCAGTTCAATACTATGATCCCACTATTGATGGCGGAAATATGCTGATTTCATTATTTGCTGGAATGTGGAACATTGCCTTTTGGAAGCGTGATTCCTACACTTATCAGCAAGAAGTGAGATTTGTGTTTACGCCAGGTGATGAAAACATAGATCATATTGAATTGGATATTGGTGATATTAGTGATATTACAGAAATCATTACTGCTAAATTAGCATTATCAGCAATAATACAAAAATCACGTTCTTCGGAAACATAAGGGGACTTAAAATAATCAGATGGCAATAGTTGCCAAAGAGAGCGAGGTGTTACAATGACCATAGAGGAAATTTTGGCAGGAGAATCGAAGAATGTAGAGTTCAAAGAGAACCTGCCTGAGAAAAGCATCAAATATATGAAGTCTGTGGTTGCCTTTGCAAATGCTGTATCAGATAGCTGTGAACCGGCAATCATCCCGGATATTACTTTACAGACGGTTGAGGGTAAAACCGTTATCGTGGTAGAAGTTTCGGAGGGCAGACAGCGCCCATATTATATCAAAGCTCTTGGCAGAGATGGAGGTGTGTATGTCCGTGTTGCCGGAACTACCCGCCTTGCCGTTGAGTATATGGTAAAGGAGCTGTTGTTTGAGGGGAGTAACCGTTACTACGATCAGGCTTTGTGCACCGGACTGAATATCACGGATGAAGATATTGATGATCTTTGCAAAGCAATGAAAGAACAGGCAGTCAAGAATGCTCATAATGAGGAACAGAAAGCCGCCATCAAAGATGTTGGCAGACAGCAGCTGCGTTCCTGGGGGATCTTGATTGAACGTCAGGTTGACGGCACTGTTGACCTCAATGACCTCAATAACGCCATTAAAGTGCCGAATACTATTGATAAAATGCCTGATAGTATCGAAAAAATGCCAGATACCGCAAAAGAAATGCCGGATAGTTCTGATGGAGTGCCAGATAAAACAGAAAAAATGCCGGATAATGAACAGGAACAACAAATTTACAAATATGTACCGGAAAATGGCTCTATTACTGCTACTGAGACGGCAGAGCTTTTAGAGGTCAAACCTCGTAGAGCCAGAGCTGTTTTATTAAATATGGTTAGGGAAAGTTATTTGAAAAAAGAAGGTGCAGCACGAAGCACAATTTATGTAAAAAATACGAAAAGGAGATAATGCAGCATGGACACAGACAAAGTAATACAGGACTTGAATCGCAGATTTGCTGCACCTCTGCCGGAGTTTTATCAGCGTCGTATCATCTTTTGGTATGATGAAGATAACGAATTTGAGGATAAGCTGGACGAAGTGGTTTTAGAAAATGCAAAGGTAATTGCTCTGACGGGTAATAACGCATTTTCTGTTAAGAAGCTGCTTTCAGTAGACGATCTGACCACAAACTATCTGGTTTACAGTCCGTTAGCATATAACCGCCCAGATGATAACTGGCTTCTAGATGTGGAACTTTACAGTGAAGAGTTCCGGGCAGATTTGATTTCCATTTGGATGGATGAGATGGGGCTTGTATCGAATCCGGCCATGCGGAAGCAGATCAAGAATTATCGTGCCTATTTCAATGCAAAAGATCGTCGCTTGAAAGTTAGCACACAGAATAAGGTGCCGGCAACCCCGGCGCAGTTACACATGGCTGTTATGGCAGCAATGTGTGGATTGAAAGATGCACAGCCGGATATGATTATTCGCAGTACGTTCCGTGCAGGATTGGATTTGAATAACAATACCATTTATCAGGATTTCATAAAATATCATGCAGACAGTGCTTTCTGGGCGATGGTTCGTCAGGGAAGTGGATTTGCTGAGGAAGAACCTGATCTTGGACGGCTGGCGATTCATTTACTGTTGACCGCTGCTACCCGTACCATGCGGCAGGAGTATCTTGCTGGATTGGACAGCTTTATTTCCATGCCGCATCAGGCATATTGTTATGATTTTATTTCTGAATGGCTTCATAGTGAGGATGTGGGGCAGCTATACGATGTGGCACGGTATGTTGAGGAGGAAGCACATCTCCATCAGCGTTTTGAAAAGTTGTCTGTGGATGATCTGGCAGGAACCGAGTGTTTCCCGTGTATCAACGAAGTGATTCTGATCAAGCTTATGACGGAGATTAGTGACCAGATCATTGATGTAGATACCATAACTTCTACGGTGGAAAAACGCAGAACTTGTGCATGGTATGAGTCGTCTGAGAATTTCTATGATGGTATTTTACAAGTGGCGAATATGCAGAGTTTTTTTAAGAAACATTCTGCTGGATTTCACACTGCAGAAGCAAAAGGCATCTGGAAAGAGTATACGGAAAGTTACTATCAGATGGATACCTATTACCGTTTGTTCCATCTGAGTTTCCAAAAGAGTCTGGAGACTTCCAATATTCTGCTGGATGATTTATTCAAGCACGTTGTCGATAAAGTGGAAGGGCTCTATACTCATTGGTTCTTAGGTGAGCTGGGGAATAACTGGTCGGATGTGTGTGCGGATGAAATGGCAACTTATGGTAAGGTTTTGGAAGTGCCGCAGCAGGAAGAATTTTACCGTTCTCGGATTAAGACTTCGGACACCAAAGTATTTGTGATTATTTCGGATGCTATGCGGTATGAAGTTGCGGCTGCGATGGCAGAACAGCTTCAGAGAGAGACACAGAGCAAGGTTTCCATTAGCAGTATGCAGAGCATCTTCCCTTCTATTACTAAGTTTGGTATGGCAGCGTTACTGCCACATAAAGAGTTGACAGTAGAAGTTCGGAATGATGTTTTGACGGTTCTGGCGGATGGACAGTCTACGGCAAGCACTTACCGGGATAAGGTTCTGAAATCAGAAGATCCGGCAAGTGTGGCATTAAAATACAATGACATTATTGCTATGAAGAGAGCAGAACGGAGTGCCTTGGTGAAAGGTATGGATGTGGTTTATATTTATCACGATACCATTGATGAAGCCAGCCATACTTCTGATACCGCTGTTTTCTCTGCTTGTGATAAGGCAATTTCAGAATTGAAGAACCTTGTGCGAATTATTGTAAATGAATTTGGTGGAACGAATATTCTGATTACGGCCGATCATGGATTCCTTTATACATACAGTCCGCTGACTGAGGATGATAAAGCGGACAAGACTAACTTTAACGGTATGGATGTGGAATATGGCAGACGCTATGCGATCATGCAGAAAGGCGCACAGCCGAACTATCTATTGCCTGTGAAGTTTCTGGGCGGCAACACGGAATTTGATGGATTTGCACCTAGAGGAAGTATCCGAATTAAGATGAATGGTGGAGGAATGAACTTTGTGCATGGCGGTATCAGCTTGCAGGAAATAGTTGTCCCGGTAATTGAGTACCATTATCTCCGCAATGATTCTATGGAATATAGGCGTAATAAACAGAAATATGATACCAAGCCGGTAACCGTCAATTTGTTGTCCGCAAACCGTAAAATCAGTAATATGATTTTCTCACTGAATTTCTATCAGAAGGATGAAGTCAGTGCAAACCGTGAAGCAGCTAGTTATCAGGTATACTTTACGGATGAAAATGGCAAGCTGATTAGTGATGTTCAGAAAATTATTGCGGATAAGACAAGTGACAATGGTGCAGAGAGAACCTTCCGTTGCCAGTTTAATCTGAAATCTTTGAAATATAGCAATACGGCTACTTACTATTTGGTGATTGCAGATGAACAGGGATTGCAGATGCCGCAGCGCGAGCCGTTCCAGATTGACATTGCCTTTGCGGTAGATGAGTTTGATTTTTTTAGTTGATATTGCGGGAGGATAGAAAGATGGAGCAATTTACAGAGGGCGAAAGCATTCGTGAAGAAATAAAGGACAAGCTTCGTCAGAATTTTGACGGTAAGATTGTCCGGAAAGATCTGACAAAGAAAATCAAGGAAGGAGCAAATGTTCCGGTTTATGTTCTTGAGTTCCTGTTGGGGCAGTATTGCAGTTCAGATGATGAAAATGTTATTGAAAAAGGCGTACAGAATGTGAAGCGTATTCTTGCCGATAATTTTGTACGCCCGGATGAATCACAGAAGATTTTATCACAGCTGCGTAAGAAAGGCAGCCACACAATCATTGATATGGTGACAGTCCGTTTGGATATGAAAAAGGACTGCTTTTTTGCAGAGTTTTCCAATTTGGGAGTTGGCAATGTACCGATTGCAGATGAATACCCGGAAAAGTTTGACCGCTTACTTTGCGGCGGTATTTGGTGCATTGTTCAGTTGGACTATGAGGTTGAAGGCGACAATAATTTCGGAATTGAGGATATTGATGGAAATCCACTTCGTTCTAAACAAAAAAAGCAAAAAGATATTTCGCCGATCAGTATCCGTAAGCTGACACCAATCCAGATGCCCCACATTGATATTGACGAGCTAAAGAAGGGACGAAAGGCTTTTACGAAAGATGAATGGCTGGATATTCTTCTCCGTTCAATCGGTATGGAACCGGATGAATTTACATATCGTGAGAAATGGCTGCTTTTGACTCGGATGATTCCATTAGTGGAGAATAACTTTAATCTTTGTGAGCTGGGACCGAGAAGCACAGGTAAGTCCCATCTCTACAAAGAAATTTCTCCAAACAGTATTTTGATTTCCGGTGGACAGACAACAGTTGCAAACTTGTTTTACAATATGGGACGTAAGACGGTCGGGTTGGTTGGCTTGTGGGACTGCATTGCTTTTGATGAAGTAGCGGGTATTAAGTTCAAAGATAAAGATGGTATCCAGATTATGAAAGATTATATGGCATCTGGCTCTTTTGCCCGTGGCAAAGAAGAAAAGGCTGCTACAGCTTCCATGGTCTTTGTGGGGAACATCAATCAGAGTGTAGATGTTTTGTTGAAAACATCAAGTTTGTTTGCTCCATTTCCGTCGGAAATGGGAACGGATACAGCATTTCTTGATCGCATGCACTGCTATCTTCCAGGATGGGAGATTCCGAAGTTCAGACCGGAGCATTTTACCGATGATTATGGTTTTATTAGTGATTATCTGGCAGAATTTATTCGGGAACTTCGTAAGGAACAGTACGGTGATGCACTTGACCACTATTTTCGTCTGGGAAGAAATCTGAACCAACGTGATACGATTGCGGTTCGACGCATGGTAGACGGTTATTTGAAATTGATGTATCCGGCTGGTGAGTTTACCAAAGAAGAACTGGAAGAAGTTATTCAGATTGCGTTGGAAATGCGGCGTCGAGTCAAAGAACAGTTGAAAAAACTGGGAGGTATGGAGTTCTACGATGTGAACTTCTCTTATATTGATCTGGAGGATATGTCAGAGCATTATGTTTCTGTTCCGGAGCAGGGGGGTGGCAAACTGATACCGGATGGAATGTGCAATCCAGGACAGGTTTATACCGTATCCAGAGGGAAAAGCGGTATGCTTGGAGTATTTCGTTTGGAAAGCCAGATGCTTCCGGGAAATGGCAAAATTGAACGAACCGGTTTAGGCAGCGATTCTAAGTGTAAAGAAGCGGTGAATACAGCATTTAACTATTTGAAGGCAAATGGCAACCGTATCAGTGGTTCCATCAGTACTTCGACCAAAGATTATATCATCAATTATCAGGATTTGCAGGGGATTGGAATGACGGAGAAGCTGGCACTTCCTACTTTAGTCGCCCTTTGTTCGATTGCACTGGGAAAGCCGGTAGTCAGCAATTTGGCAATTCTGGGTGATATTACAATCAGCGGCACGATGATAAAGGTGGATGAGCTTGCCAATACACTTCAAGTGTGTTTGGATAGTGGTGCAAAGAAGGTGCTGATTCCAAGTACCTCTTTTGTTGATTTTGCAAGTGTTCCTGCGGATTTGATGAGTGCATTTCAGTTGATTCCGTATCAGAGTGCAGAGGATGCTGTGTTTAAGGCATTAGGGGTTGAATAAGAGTATGGGATAAAAAAATTACCATGTGATTTTTTAGATATATCGCCTATTCTTATCTTTATGGACAAAGAAAATTTAATATGATATAGTATAAGATGTTTGTTGGTTTTCTTTATGTGTAAGAAAACTTGTATGTGGAAAAAAGGAATGGAAAGGAACTTGATAGCATGAAACTCGGAATCGTGGGGCTTCCCAACGTAGGAAAAAGTACATTATTTAATTCATTAACAAAAGCAGGAGCAGAATCGGCAAACTACCCATTTTGTACGATTGACCCGAATGTCGGAGTCGTACCGGTGCCGGATGAAAGACTGGATGTATTGACTAAGATGCATGAGTCAAAGAAAACTGTACCGGCAGTTATTGAATTTGTAGATATTGCAGGATTGGTAAAAGGAGCATCCAAAGGAGAAGGATTAGGAAACCAGTTCTTGTCTAATATTCGAGAGGTGGATGCCATTGTACATGTTGTCCGCTGTTTTGAAGATACGAATATTGTTCATGTAGACGGAAGCATTGATCCGTTGCGTGATATTGAGACAATTAATCTGGAACTTATTTTTTCGGATGTTGAAATCTTAGACCGCCGTATTGCAAAGACCGCACGTGGTGCGAACAATGATAAGAAACTTGCCAAAGAAGTGGAAATGATGAAGCGTTTGAAAGATTTCCTGGAAGAAGGACATTTGGCAAAGAATTTTGAACTTCAGGATGAAGAGGAAGAAGAGTGGTTTAAGGAATATAATCTTTTGACAGCAAAACCGGTTATTTATGCGGCAAATGTATCAGAAGATGATTTGGCAGACGATGGTGCATCCAATGAACAGGTGGCAAAGGTGCGCGAGTTTGCAAAAGAGGAAAAATCAGAAGTGTTTGTTATCTGTGCACAGATTGAGCAGGAAATTGCGGAACTGGATGACGATGAGAAGAAGATGTTTTTGGAGGATTTGGGACTTACTGAGTCCGGTCTTGAGAAACTGATTCGTGCCAGCTACCGCATTCTTGGTTTGATTAGTTTTTTGACAACCGGTCCGGATGAGACGCGTGCATGGACGATTACAGAAGGAACGAAGGCACCGCAGGCGGCAGGTAAAATTCATACGGATTTTGAACGCGGATTCATTCGTGCGGAAGTGGTAAGCTATGATAATCTGGTAGAGTACAATGGATATAACGGAGCAAAAGAAAAAGGTCTTGTGCGCTCCGAAGGAAAAGAGTATGTTGTACAGGATGGCGATGTTGTATTGTTCCGCTTTAATGTATAAAATCGATTATAAAATGAAAGAGGGGTATTTGGGATGAGTCAAGGGGCAGATATTGCATTTCCACATTTGGGAATTACCATTGGACATTTGCCAAAAGGAATTACCATCGGTGGATTCACGATTGCTTTTTATGGTATTATCATTGCCTGTGGTATGCTTGCCGGGCTTATGCTGGCGAGATGGCAGGCAAAGAGAACCGGGCAGGAGCCGGATGTTTACTCCGATTATGCGATTTGGGGAATTATTTTTGCGATTATCGGAGCACGCTTATATTATGTAGCGTTTAGCTGGGATGCCTATAAGAACAATTTATTGCAGATTTTTAACACACGAGGTGGCGGACTTGCGATTTATGGCGGTGTAATTGCTGCTGTACTTACTGCAATTGTCTATTGTAAAAAGAAAAAATACAATTTCTTTTTATTTGCCGATACAGCTGTGCCGGGATTGGTGCTTGGACAGATTATCGGACGGTTTGGTAATTTTATGAACCGGGAGGCATTTGGAGAATATACGGATTCGCTGTTTGCCATGCGCCTAAAGGTGAGTGATGTCACATCGGCAAATATTACTTCTACGATGAGAGAGCATATCAGCATACAAGATGGCATTCGTTATATTCAGGTGCATCCGACGTTCTTGTATGAAGCAGCATGGAATGTGCTAGTACTGACGGCAATGCTTCTTTATACGAAGAAAAAGAAATTCGATGGAGAGATTTTTCTCATTTATCTCATCGGATATGGTCTTGGCAGAGCATGGATTGAGGGACTGCGTACCGACCAGTTACAGATTGGAACAACCGGAATTGCTGTATCACAGGTATTTTCGGCGGTTCTTGTAGTGGCGGGCGTGGTTGTCTGGATTTATCGGATGAGACGGTTGAAAAAGAAAGAAAAATAACAAAACCAGGAAAAAGGTCCTGTTTTTCTACGATATAAAGTAGATAAGCGGGGCCTTTTTTTGCGTGCAAACAGGAAAAAAATTGGAATTAGGCTTGCCAATTCCCACTAAGTGGTGTATTATTAATGTAAAAGTGGTGAGAAGTGGAGTAAAGTGTCACGAAGTGGTAAATTTTATGCTTTATGTGGCAGGTTCACAAAGCCATGATGGGAAGTTGGTGAAGCACGATGTTTATGGGAACGTATGAGCATGGCCTTGATGCGAAAGGACGTGTGATTATTCCGGCGAAATTAAGAGAAGACTTAGGGGAGTCTTTTGTTGTGACGCTTGGATTAGACGGTTGTCTGTTTGCGTATCCAATGAACGAATGGGAGGGTTTCATCGAAAAATTAAAAGAACTTCCCGGCACGAAAGAGGCCAGAATGCTTCAGAGACATTTCTTGGCAAATGCGGCACCATGTGAACTGGACAAGCAGGGACGTGCTTTGATACCGGCAAAATTACGTGAATATGCCGGACTTGCCAAAGAAACCGTTTTTGTCGGCGTCC
>UMKQ01086675.1_pt1 | contig 18590 bp, 10 predicted proteins | sample 1966371 | NCBI WGS metagenome assembly UMKQ01 (sample SAMEA4836180, study PRJEB28245) | human gut metagenome | biome: gut microbiome; material: fecal sample | place: Denmark | collected 2008
TCCGCCGGCAACCGGATTTTTCTCATATATCTCAGCAGCCATTCCGGCCTTCAAACCGTATATGCCCGCTGCGAGTCCCGCGATTCCTCCACCGACTATAATTATCTTTTTCATTAATAAATTCCTCCGTGTACCCGGCTGTTATTAATTATATAATATACATATTTATCAATAACTTCAATGTAAATATTAAAAATATAAGTTTTAAAGCTTTTTTTGTAATTTAGATAAAAAATTTAGATTTATTTTATTGATTTTAAAAATGAATTATGTATAATATGGAAAGAGAAATACACACTAAGAAAGAAAAGAGGTAAATGCAAAAATGTCAGAACTTAATTTAAGCAAATACGGTATTACCGGCGCTACTGAAATTGTACACAATCCTTCTTACGAGATGTTATTCGAGGAAGAGACCAAAACAGACCTTGAAGGATACGAAAAGGGTCAGGTCAGCGAACTCGGTGCCGTTAACGTTATGACAGGTATCTATACAGGACGTTCTCCTAAAGATAAATTCATCGTTGTTGATGAAAATTCAAAGGACACTGTATGGTGGACATCCGATGAATACAAGAACGATAACCATCCTGCTTCACAGGAAGCATGGGCTGCAGTTAAAGATCTTGCAATCAAAGAACTTTCTAATAAGAAGCTTTATGTAGTAGATGCATTCTGCGGAGCTAACAAGGATACACGTATGGCTATCCGTTTCATCGTTGAAGTTGCTTGGCAGGCACATTTCGTTACCAATATGTTTATTAAACCAACCGAAGAAGAACTTAAGAACTTCGAGCCGGATTTCGTTGTTTACAATGCATCCAAGGCTAAGGTTGAGAATTATAAAGAACTCGGTCTTAACTCTGAGACAGCTGTTATGTTCAACATTACAAGCCGTGAGCAGGTAATCGTTAACACATGGTACGGCGGAGAGATGAAGAAAGGTATGTTCTCAATGATGAACTACTATCTCCCACTTAAGGGCATCGCTTCTATGCACTGCTCAGCCAACACTGATAAGAACGGTGAAAATACAGCTATTTTCTTCGGTCTTTCAGGAACAGGTAAGACTACACTTTCAACAGATCCTAAGCGTCTCCTTATCGGTGATGATGAGCACGGCTGGGATGATAACGGCGTATTCAACTTCGAGGGCGGATGCTATGCTAAGGTTATCGACCTTGATAAGGATTCAGAGCCGGATATCTACAATGCAATCACTCGTGACGCTCTCCTTGAGAACGTAACACTTGATGAGAACGGTAAGATTGATTTCACAGATAAGAGCGTAACAGAGAATACTCGTGTATCTTATCCTATTAACCATATCAAGAACATCGTTCGTCCTATTTCATCAGCTCCTGCAGCTAAGAACGTAATCTTCCTTTCAGCAGATGCATTCGGAGTACTTCCTCCGGTATCAGTTCTTACTCCTGAGCAGACACAGTACTACTTCCTTTCAGGATTCACTGCTAAGCTTGCAGGTACAGAGCGTGGAATCACAGAGCCTACACCGACATTCTCAGCATGTTTCGGACAGGCATTCCTCGAGCTTCATCCTACCAAGTATGCAGAAGAGCTTGTTAAGAAGATGCAGGCAAGCGGTGCTAAGGCATACCTTGTTAATACAGGATGGAACGGAACAGGAAAGCGTATCTCCATCAAAGATACCCGTGGAATCATTGATGCTATCCTTAACGGAGATATCAAGAATGCTCCTACTAAGACAATTCCTTACTTCAACTTCGAAGTTCCTACAGAACTCCCTGGTGTAGATTCAGGAATCCTTGATCCTCGTGACACATATGCTGATGCTTCAGAGTGGGAAGCTAAGGCTAAAGATCTTGCTGCAAGATTCGTTAAGAACTTCGCTAAATACGAAGGCAACGATGCAGGTAAGGCACTCGTAAGTGCAGGTCCACAGGCTTAATTAAGAATTTTAAGACATTTAATAAGCCGTCCGGTGAATTTCACCGGACGGCCTTTTTGTTATAGCCTTTAGAAACTTTTATCGTATTTGCGTCCACCAAATTTGGCGGTGATAAAAGACTTGATCTTACGTCCCCACGCCATGCGTTCCGTACTGACAGTCGGAAGCGTTCTGTAACGGTATCCACCGTGAACCACCCATACATTTAACAGCAATTCACTCACTCTGCCAAAAAGCCTTGCCTGAAAAGCATCATAGCCCTTATAATCCACACGTTTTTCAAGTTCTCCAAGAATATCAAAAAGCCATATACAATAAGCATCCAGTTTGTCACGGCTCATGATCATCATATTAAACATATGACCGCTGCGCTGTTTCATTACCTTATCATAGCTTTCAATATATTCCGGATACTTATCATGTATGATATCGCGTGTAATATCGAGATGTTCCCCGTAATGCGTATGCGCATAATGTGAATAAAGGCTCTCAATATAATAATGTCTCTTGGTAGGAAGAATGATATCACAATCCGCAAGAAGTTTTTCAATATCCTTGCGTCCGGCTATGGCGTCGTATTTGTTCCTGCCAAACAGCCGCCTGCATCCGCGCACAGCAAAATATCTCCTGTAATGCACAAGTCCGCAATAATCAGCTTTGACATTCTTCCACATCCAGTATAAGCCAGTCAGTTCACAGTAATACGGATTCTTGTCCGATATATTATCACCCGTATCATCACATGCCGCACCGAATTTATCATTGAGCGCGGCTCCGACCTGAACCGGCATATAAATATCATCCTGCGCAAATCCGTATGGTTTATGAGCGGCAATTAAAATCCTAATATCCATCCTTAAGTGGCTCCCTTGTGTCCGAACACGATTCCTATTGTCTTAAAAAGTATCTTAAAATCAAGTCCTATATTCCAGTTATCAATATATTCAAGGTCAAGTTTGACAACGTCTTCAAAGTCGCTGACATTATTTCTTCCGCTGACCTGCCACATACCGGTAATACCCGGTTTCATGCTGAGTCTTCTCTTGTGATATCCCTCGTACTTCTTGAACTCATCAACTGTCGGAGGTCTCGTTCCGACAAGGCTCATATCGCCGCGCAGAACGTTAAAAAACTGCGGAAGCTCGTCTATGCTTGTCTTACGGATAAATTTACCCACCTTGGTTATACGGGGATCATCCTTGAGCTTGAACATATGACCCTTCATCTCGTTCTGAGCCATCAGCGACTTCTTACGTTCTTCCGCATCCTTGTACATGGAACGGAATTTGTACAGATAGAAATATCTGCCGTTCTTGCCAACCCTCTTTTGCTTGAAAATGAGCGGACCCGGTGACTCTATAAGAAGTACCGGAGCGAGAAAAACAGTGACAATTAATGTCAAAACAATTCCCACCAGCGAACCGATGATGTCCATAATCCTCTTAATGAGCATTTTATTGGCATCATAATAATTATTGGCAAAAGTGATTACTGGTATATTGCCGAGCATTGACAATGATTTCTTGAAATCATTGAAATTCTCAAGAATCTCTATATTAAGGTGTACAACGACACCCATATTTTCTAATTCCATAATGTATTGTCTGAGTGATGCACCGGTCGCATACGGCACATCGATAAAAACCTCATCAACAACTTCTTTACGTATATAATCTATGAAAGTATCATTGTCGGCGCAAACCGGAATTCCGTCAATTTCCTGGCCCATCATATTATCATCCACGATACACATTCCATAGATTCTGCTTACCCAGCTCTCGTTTTTCTTAAGCTGTTCAACCGCATACACCGCACGTTCCTTAGTCGTGACAAGGAAAAACTGGACATTTTTCTTTTTCTTACTGTAAACCCTTGTGAGGTAGTATTTCACTGCATAATGAGCCGCGTGCATCACTCCGATATTAAGAATCGGTGTAATAACAAACACTCCTCTTGATGCGAGATCGGAATTGCCTTTCACAAAAAGAAGGACCGCGTAAACTGATGCAAAAATAAGATTTATCTTCAGGCAGTACATAAATTCTTCATACGTATTCCGCTTAAAGAAATCCCTGTTCACATTAAAAATAAATACAACAATAGCAAATGAAAACAACACTATTCCAAGTGCATCAAGCAGCTCTGCTCTATGAAGTATATGATATCCTTTGACAAGACCGAGCCATATGCAGTTAGCTACAAAATAGCTGACAAATACTGACACCAGGTCCACAAGGTACAATATTAAATTCTTTATATTTTCTCTGTTCTGGTACATGTTTTTATTTTCCCTGATTCCCCATATTTACATTTAATTAATAATATTTTATCATATAAATGTGTCAATTACAAGAATTCACACATTTTTAGGAGAAAATATATGCTATACGATAAAGATATACGCGAGCCTCTTTTTTATTATCTGGAGGAACGCTTCGGCAAATCCCGTATTCTTGAGGAACTGAATATGGGCCGTTCGCGTGCCGATGTTGTCATGGTTCTTCCGCAACGCATTGTCGGGCTGGAAATCAAAAGCAATGCCGACACATATGACCGGCTGGAACGCCAGGTCAAAGATTACAACAAGTTCTGTGACTCTAATTATATTGTAACCGGATTGAGGCATGTAAAACATGTCGCCGGGCACATTCCGGATTATTGGGGAATACTTTGCATATACGAGGACAACCGGAAAGTCATAATCGATGAAGTACGTCCTGCCGCAGACAACCCGTCCGTTCTCAAAGCCAGCCAGATGTCATGGCTGTGGAAAAATGAGTTATCCAACATTCTCTCACACAATCAGATGCCCCGGTACCGGCAGAAAAGCAAGTCTTTCATCTGCGAAAAACTGCTTGCCAGAGTTGACTGGACCGTTCTGAAAGAGCAGCTGTGCAATGAGCTTTTTGAGCGTGATTATACGTTGGTTTCTAAATAACGCCAAGCCAGATTCCCACATATGCGGCTGCCTGAGGAATTTTGCTTAGCACCCGTATTCCCATATGTTTATATGCTGCGCAGCTTTCATAATCCTGCCCTTCGTATGCTCCGACAAGATAAACCGGTATTGAAAGCGTTGCTGCCTTTTCAAGCATTTCACAAAACGGACGATAATCTGTGCATACAGTTCCGGAATGATAACTTTCAATAATAACTGCTTTCACACTGTCAGTTATCTCAGGACATACCATTCCCGGATGTACACTCATACACATTATTCCAATACATCCGTCCGGAGTTTCCGGTGTTTCTTGTATTCTGCCGTATTTTGGACACGCATGGTCCGTCCTTATAAATCTTCCGTCATCAAATTCACCGTAATATTCCTCATTCACACTATGCAAGGAATCATCAAACATTCCGTGCGGCATCAGTTCGAGCGCGCAGTGAATCCTGCATCTGCCGCCTCTGTTGGCATATGCCGCATAGGCACCGGTTCCGTATCTTCCCTTTATAAAAAGTACCGCCGAGCGGAAATTGACCAGTCCGTTGGACCGTTCATCTTCAAGCACATAATTGCTCGCGACCATAATTACCGGAATTGAATCACATCCGGCTGCATATGCCGCGACAGCTGCGCCATACTGGAGCGTATCGCTTCCGTGTGTGACAATGATTCCGTCATATCCGGCATCCACTCCCTGACTTACCGCATCAAAAAGTTTCTTAAAAGTATTTCCATCAGCATTCTCACTTAACACTGTATACGGAGATTCTGTATCAAACCTGACACCCCGGGCCTCATCAGGGTATGCATCCGCATACATTTGTAATAATTTGTACGGTTTGATTCCGTCTATGCTGATATACTCACCGGATGCTTCACTGCCAATGGTCCCACCGGTAAAAATAACAAGAATTTTCATCACTGTCCTCCAAGCACATTCATGCTTTCTATTACCGAAGTAACTGTTTTGATATAACTGTCGCTGTTTTTTACTTCTTCTTTGTCAAAATAATATGTGAAATATGGTATTTCACCGTTGGTAAACCGCATTCTGTTTCCGTAACTCCGGATAAATTCAGGAATTTTAAGCGGATCTATCTTAGCCTTCGGGAACATCTTAATCTTCATTTCCTTGCGTCCGGCCTTGATTTCAAGAATGTATTCCTTATGCGCGATTGATTTGATATACGCTGTGCGCATAAGGTTCATTGCCGACTTAGGAACATCTCCGAAACGATCCATAAGTTCGTCCGTCATATCGGACAATTCTTCCGCTGTCGAAATAGCCGCAATCCTCTTGTATATATCCAGTTTCTGAGCCTCGCTTCTTATATAGGTTGCCGGTACAAAAGCATCCACATCTATATCCACAACCGTCTCGAAATCCTCACCGGTATCGATTCCTTTAAGATTGGCGACTGCCTCGTTAAGAAGTTTGCAATACAAATCATATCCCACAGCTTCCATATGTCCGTGCTGTTCCTCACCCAGAATATTGCCTGCGCCACGGATTTCAAGGTCTTTCATGGCGATTTTAAAACCGGAACCCAGTTCGGTAAATTCCCTGATTGCACTGAGCCTCTTTTCGGCAATTTCGCGGAGGATTTTATCGCGTCTGTACATAAGAAAAGCATATGCCACACGGCCGGAACGGCCGACACGTCCGCGGAGCTGATAGAGCTGTGACAGACCGAACCTGTCTGAATCATGTATGATAATAGTATTAACATTCGGTATGTCAAGTCCGGTCTCAATGATTGTAGTCGATACAAGTACATCTATGTCTCCGTTGACAAAATCGACCATTATTTTCTCAAGTTCACGCTCATGCATCTGTCCGTGCGCAAAAGCTACATTGGCATCCGGAACAAGCTTGCTTATATTCAGGGCAAATTCGTCTATGCCCTGGACTCTGTTATAAACATAGTATACCTGTCCGCCACGGGCAAGTTCACGGTTAATGGCTTCACGGACCATCTCTTCATCATATTCCGTAACAAACGTCTGTATAGGAAGTCTGTCCACCGGCGGCTCTTCCAATACGCTCATGTCCCTGATCCCTATGAGACTCATGTGAAGCGTCCTTGGAATCGGTGTTGCCGTGAGTGTTATAACATCCACCGTGTCCTTGAGCTGTTTGATTTTCTCTTTATGTGTAACGCCGAAACGCTGTTCTTCATCTATTATAAGAAGTCCGAGGTCCTTAAATACTATATCCTTAGAGAGTATTCTGTGTGTTCCGACCACAACGTCAACAAGACCTTTTTTAAGGCCTTCAATAGTTTCCCTGATTTCTTTCGGTGTGCAGAAACGGGACAACATTTTAACATTGACGCCGAAATCCTTCATTCTCTGGTCAAAACCGGTAAAATGCTGCTTGGCAAGGATGGTCGTAGGCACAAGATATGCCACCTGTTTGTTATCCTGCACAGCTTTAAACGCAGCCCTCATTGCAATCTCCGTTTTGCCATATCCAACGTCCCCGCAGATGAGTCTGTCCATTATCTTGCGGCTTTCCATGTCTTTTTTGGTATCTTCTATCGCACCAAGCTGATCGGCCGTCTCCTCATACGGAAAAAGTTCTTCAAACTCCCTCTGCCACGGTGTATCCGGACTGAATTGGTATCCTTCCTTCTGCTGTCTTATCGCATAAAGTTTCACCAGTTCATCTGCCACCTGCCTTACAGCCGTCTTGACACGGGATTTGGTTCTGGTCCACTCAGCGGTTCCAAGCTTATTAAGCTTTGGTTTCTTAGCTTCGGCATCGGCATATTTCTGTATCATATCCAGCTGTGTTGCCAGAATGTACAAATTACCGCCGCCGGCATACTCTATCTTAATGTAATCTTTCTCGACCTTGTCGACCTCAATTTTCTCAATACCACGATAAATTCCAAGTCCGTGATTTTCATGCACTACATAATCACCTATGTTCAGCTGCGCAAATCCCGAAATCGGTGTTCCCTGGGTATTTCTGGTTTTCTTCCGCTCTTTCCTGGATGTACCGAAAATATCGTCCTCCGCAACGGCAACAAATCTAAGATCCGGATATTCATATCCGCGTCTTAATCTGCCTCCAAGTGTCATAACCTCGCCTTCGACAGGTTCTCTGTCTGCGTTATCGGAATATATGGCTGTCACGCCGTTATCCCTTAAGTCCGACGCAAGTCTCTGTGCTCTGGTTCTTGATGATGACATAAGAATAATGCGATATTTCTGCTTTTTCCATGAATTGATATCGGATATTAATGTTTCAAAAGAATTATTATATGATGCGATACTTTTGGAGTTGATATTATAATGTCCCGATACCTGCAGAAGCGGGAGCCTGCAGTCAAGTGTCGCAACCGCCATCGCATATCTTGCACCTATTTTGGCGTAAATTTCGCCCTCTCCGAAAAGCACATCCGTCTGTGACGGAAGGATATTTCCCTTCTCCAGCCTGTGAGACATGCTTTCACTGAATTCCTTTGTTGATACACGCATTTTCTCATCAATCCGGTTCGGCTCATCCAGCACAACAAGTGTACTCTGCCGGTCAAAATAATCAATTAATGAAACACCCGTCTTAACAAATGAATTTATATAACTGTCACATCCGGTGTAATCTTTAAGGACAAAAAGTTTCTCCTTAAGCTGCTCAAAATTCTTCTTAATCTGTGCTGCTTCCGCCAGTCTGTTATCCTTCTCAAGCCGTGCGGCATACTCTTTTGTCTCTTTTTCAAGGCTTTCCATCGCATCCGCCATGTTATCATCCGGAATAAGTTCTATTGCCGGAAAAATTGTCACGTCTTCGACATTCTCAATCGAACGCTGGCTTTCGGCATCGAAACTTCTTATGGAGTCCACCTGTGTATCCCAGAGTTCTATTCTGTACGGATTCTCTGCCGTGAGCGGATATACATCAATTATTCCGCCCCTGACTGCAAACTGTCCTCCAAATTCAACCTGGGCACAGCGTTCATATCCCATAAGCGAAAGTTTCTCTGCAAGTTCGTCAACATCAATGTCATCATCCGCCGCTATTCTTATCGTGTACCGCTCATATACCTGTGGAGGCATAAGTTTATCCATACAGCCGTCAATTGTCGTCACTACCGTCAAGGACGGTTCTTCCGAAAGTCTGTGAACTGCTTCAAGACGTTCCTTCGCAAGCTGGTTTCCGTGTATGTCCGCACTATAGAAAATAAAATCCCTCGCCGGATAATATACCGTATTACGATCCATTGCACGGTAATCCTCGTAAATCTGCCTTGCCCTTATTTCATTATAGGTCACGATAAGTCTGTACTTAAACTCCTTACCTACTCCATAAATAAAGTGCGGCTTCTGCTGCTCAACGCATCCAAAAGCCACCGGCACCCTGCCTGTTTTCTTCAGGTCGTATATTATATTATCATAGTATGCCAGTTCGCGGACCGGCAGTTCCAATACATTCATAATTCCTACCCGTTATATTTGTTCATGGCTGCATCGCATCCTTCACCGATCATGCATTCAACCGCCTCACACGCCCTTTTAATTCCTTCGGATACCGTAGCCTCATCCTGGGATGAAAATCTTCCGAGAACATAATCGGCAAGATCCATTTCCTTCGGCTTATCCCCGACACCAAACTTAAGACGTGGAAAGTTCTCACTTCCAAGGTGCGCAATAATGCTTTTGATTCCGTTATGCCCACCGGCACTGCCTTTCTTGCGGATTCTGATTCTGCCGACATCAAGACTGATGTCGTCGAAGAGAATGATTACATTCTCAGGCTCTACTTTATAATAATCTGCTGCAGGACCTACACATTCACCGCTGAGGTTCATGTATGTGAGCGGCTTGAGTAAAATTACTTTCTCTCCGCTTATAATGCCCTTACCAACAAGTCCGTTATGTTTCCTGTCGCTGAATGTTATCCCGTTTCTGACCGCCAGTTCATCTATCAGCCTGAAACCTATATTATGTCTCGTTTTATCGTATTTGGACTCAGGATTACCGAGTCCCGCTATTATATACATATTCTGTCTCTCCTTAAGCATTCGGATATTTTAGTATAGCACAATTTTACATCGTTATCCAATAAATTTGTTGAATTATTCATATATAAATGTTATTATCATATACATAAAAAAATTTAAAGGAGTTGATACTTTGGACCCCAGTGTCGCGATACAGATAGTAGCACTTGTAGTGCTTATTGCTCTGTCATCATTTTTTTCATCTGCTGAGACATCATTTGTCTCGGTTAATCTTATTCGTATGCGTTCACTCGCAGACGACGGCAACAAAAGAGCTGCCAGAGTTCTCAAGATTCGTGAGAATTCCGCCAAAATGCTCAGCGCCGTTCTTATCGGCAACAACCTTGTAAACATTTCAGCTTCAGCGCTTGCGACGATGGTTGCGCAGTCGCTTTTCGGCAATTCCGCCGTCAGCATTGCAACCGGAATCATGACGGTCGTGGTTCTCATCTTCGGTGAGATAACGCCAAAGACCATCGCAACCGCCAATGCGGATAAAATTGCGCCGGCATACAGCAGCATAATCTGGCTGCTTATGATAGTGTTTACACCGGTAATTTTTATATTGAACAAGGTCTCATCGGCATTTCTTTTTATACTCGGATTTAAGTCTGACAAGAACCAGGCTTCCATAACCGAGGATGAACTTCGTACTCTCGTCAATGTAAGCCACGAAGAAGGCGTTATCGAGAATGACGAACATGCCATGATAAGCAACGTGTTTGATTTCGGGGATTCCCAGGCCAAGGACGTAATGATACCCCGCATTGATATGACATGTATCTCCGTAAACAGTACCTACGAAGAGATTGTTGAAGTGTTCCGCGAGGATAAATACACCCGTCTTCCGGTATATGAGGATAATGTCGATAACGTGATAGGTATTATTAATGTTAAGGACCTTCTTCTCTGTGACAAGGGAACCGAATTCAATGTCCGCAATATTCTTCGTAAACCATATTATACATACGAATTCAAGGATATTTCGGAACTTATGACCGAGATGCGTAAGACCTCCAACAATTTTACCATAGTTGTTGATGAATATGGTTCCACCGTCGGAATGATTACACTTGAAGATCTTCTTGAAGAAATTGTCGGTGAAATACGTGATGAGTATGACTATGATGAAGAGGATGACATTGTCAAAGTCAATGATACTGAGTACCTTTTATCAGGTTCTGCCAAACTTAACGATATTGATGATATCTTTGAACTTCCTAAGGACGAGGATGCTTCAGAATATTATGATTCAATCGGAGGTCTCATTGTCAAACACCTTGAACGGCTGCCGCAGGAAGGCGATGAAGTCGACCTTGACGGGCTTAAGTTCATAGTCGAGAAGTGTGACAAAAACAGGATAATTAAAGTCAGAGCTTACATTGTTCCGCGCAATACTACAGATGCGGACGATACACACGCAGGAGGCACACATGAAAAAAATACTTAACGAATTCAAGGAATTTATATCCAAGGGAAACGTAATCGATCTTGCCGTAGGTATGATTATTGGCTCTGCATTCACAGCCATTGTGTCATCACTTTCTTCATCACGGCACTCTGTCTTTTCATTGTAGTCAAGACAATCAATGCCTTCAGAAATATTAAGAAGAAAGAAGAAAAGCCGGCTGAGCCGACTACAAAGATCTGTCCTTACTGCATGTCGGAAATTAACATCAAAGCTGTTAAATGTCCGTGCTGCACATCGGATTTAGATAAATAATTACAGAATAAAACCGCGGTACATATCACAAGTACCGCGGTTATTTACTGTCTATCTGTTATCTTGTCCATAGTAAGCATTGGCTCCGTGTTTACGGTTATAATGCTTGTCCAGAAGATACTGCGGAACTCTCTGTGCTCTCGGATCCAGTACCATTGTATTATATGCCATTTCCGCAACATGTTCCATAACAGTCGCATTGTATACCGCATTGGCAGGGTCCTTGCCCCACACAAACGGTCCATGGTTACGGACAAGTATTCCCGGTGTAGCCATAACATCCGTTCCGTCTATCGCCTCGATGATTACTTTACCTGTATTGGTCTCATAATCACTTTCCACTTCGTCTTTGGTCAATGCCCTCGTACAGATTATATCATTGTAGAAATAATCTGCATGGGTTGTTCCGAATGCCGTAATAGGCATTCCTGCCTGCGCAAATGAAACTGCCCAATGTGAATGTGTATGAACCACCGCACCCATGTCCTTAAAATGCTTATATAATTCCACATGCGTCGGCGTATCTGAAGACGGTCTGTAACTTCCTTCCACAACATTACCGTCAAGGTCAACAACTACCATATCAGATGCTTTCATTCCGTCATAATCAACGCCGCTTGGCTTAATTACAACAAGATTACTGTCACGGTCAATCCCGCTCACATTGCCCCATGTATAAATTACAAGTCCCTGTCTTACAAGTTCAAGATTCGCATCAAGAACTTTTTCTTTCAATTCTTCAAGCATCCTTCTGCCTCCTTCGTCACGATATAAAATCTTTGTCTTTAAGTATGATCAACCCGCCGTTTTTCCTGGATGTCCGGCGTTTTCCCTTGCGGCTGCCGCGTTCAATCGCATCATCCACAATCTCTCTGATACTTTCAACTGCTTTGGTAGCATCTCCGGTATCAATGCCTCCTGCAAGAAGGTATAATTTAAGTAATGCTTTCTCACCTATAATATAACCTTTTTCACGCGCATAGTCCTTAGCTGCTGCCACAAGTTCATTTACCGAATATCTTCTGACCTCAACACGATAGTCAAACATTCTCGAAAGATCCGGAACTTCTGTAAAAACACGGTTAATCGAATAATCCTCACCTGTTATGATTACAAGCATTGATTCTGTATCGCCTTCCATTACCTGTGCAAGTTCCCTGGCCGATTCTTTGGTAAGCTGTCCGGCATTTTCTATGATAAGAGTGATTCCCTTAAGCTTATCTGCAGATGCCAATATACTCTTACTGTTTATGGCCGCCGCATTGGTCTTGGCTATGCGTAGTTTCTTATTGTTGTCCTCAGAGTGCAGTGCCTTGAATAAATCGATTGCAAAATCCGTTTTATCGGTCTTGGCCCTTCCGACTACGGCAATATTACCGTGTGCAGAGGTTCCGTCCGGGACTTCACGTTTCTTATTATTGATAATCTCGGCAGCTGTCTCTTCCATTCCGCTGATGAAGAGATATTTCTGCAGATACCGGCGTTCCGAAGGCTTAAGGACATAGTCATTGTCGTTGTCTTCTTCAACCGCAGCCGTCATCTCATCTTCAGCCACAGCCGTTATCTCATCTTCAACCGCACTGTGTTCTTCCTCATATGCGGCAATCTTTTCTTCCGAAAATTCTTCTTCTGCCTCATCATCAGCCATTATTTCTCCGGCATCGTCAGCTTCATCATCAATGTACTCTTCTTCGGCAATCATTGTCGGTGCTTCTTCACCGGCTCTGGCATCCAGTTCTTCCCTGACTTCGGCCATAAGTCTGGCTGCAATATCATTAATGGCATCTTCCGCTGCATCATTGATCCTCTGTTCATCATCCGGTATTTTCTCCGGCTCTGCAGCTTTGGTTTCCGTATCAGTTTCCGGTGTATCTTCTACGGCTGTATCCTGCATGGATTCCATCCACTGCATTATGTCCATCTGACCGTCTATTACTTCACTTTCCTCCGGCTCTGCAGGTTCCGAAACTGTTTTTTTCACAGCTTCTTCCAATGACTCTTCCGGCTCTGTCTCATTGGTTTCCGGTTCCTCCTGCGGTTCGTCATCTTCGGTAACCAGTCTGACCATGTACTCATCATCTTCTTCAGGTTCAGCTGCCTCTGCGGCGCTCTCTTCTTCCACCGGTTCTTCCCGGTTCTCTATGATCGTCTCAAAATCTTCTATAATGAATTCAGGATTGGTACCGGCCTCGCCCTCCATCTCACTCTTCTCAACGATATATTTAGGAAGCGCTCCCTCAGGCAACGGAACATCTGCTGTCATCGGTTCTTTAGTGTCATCTTCCATAACGCTTCTGTATCTGTTCCAATGATGCGTATTAATCCGGATTTCCTTGGTCGGTTCGTCTATGCCCTCATATATATCTTTATACTTATCTTCAATACTGTCCGGCTCAGACTCTTTCTCTACTTCCGGCTGTTCTTCGGCTTCTTCCGGTTCTTTCTCCGCCTCCGGCTGTTCTTCCGGTTCTTTCTCCGCCTCCGGCTGTTCTTCGGGCTCTTCGGTTTCTTCCGGCTCTTCCCATGTGTCTTCCTCCGGTTCCATGAATTCAGTGGTCTCCGACGGTTCCACGGCTTCAGTGGTCTCCGACGGTTCTTCAATTCCGGCCGGTTCGGTTATTTCCGGCTCAACCGCCTCTTCTTCTCCCGGACCGTTTATTCCACCAAGAATCTTCGCCATGCTTTCGGCAAGCTGTGCCTGTATGTTCTGAGTATCATATATAGAATAATCTTTTTCCTGTACCTTATATTCTTCCTGCGGTTCAAGTTCCTTAACTTCCTCATGTTCAATATCAGGTTCGCTGTCATATTCCGGCATAACCGTGCTGTATTCCATACCGGCCGCGCGGTATTCTTCCATCATATCAAGCTTGGCCTGCTGTGATTTGGTAAGCTTGGCATAGCGGTTCTTAAGCCTCAATGCCTTCTCAACATATTCTCCTTCATTGAACCAGAGAATCAGATCATCACATTCACGCACACATTCATCAATTCTGCCCGCCTGAGCATATAGTTCGGCAAGTTCATATTCATATTGCTCGTCAAGTTCACTCTGCTTGTACTCTTCAAGAATCTCTATAAGGCGTTCAACCGGCGCCTTGCGTGCCTTGTTAAGCTTATACATAAGGATATATTTTTCCGTATCCCTCGGTGCTGCCTCTACAAATTCGTTATACAAATCATCGGCTTCATCAAGATCATCTATCGCAATTGATATCTCCGTGAGCTTATATATAAGCCTCTTGCCACCGAGATTTCTATTATAGGCATACACACAGATATTGCGTGCATCCTTAAGCCTTCCGGCTCTCTCATAAACGTCCTCGGCAATGGCAAGTTCTGACCATTTCTTGACTTTACGCCATTCGATTGTTTCAACGACCTTGGCCGCTGCCTCATAATCGCCTTTGTCACGTAATTTATTTATCTGTTCAAGTTTAATTCCAAATTCAACTCGGTCCACACCAATTACCTCTCATTCTGTAAAGCGGAATTTTCTCTAATAATTTATTGTATCACAGCGGCATATCAATGTCAAAAATCATGTGTTAAAAAAATCCTCGATTGTTGACTGTTCGTAATCAAGCTGCACATATTCCATCTCATCGGCTTTAACCTGACTTCTGTAATCGACCACAACTGTCTGTTGTCTGCCTGCCACAAGTTTCTGCCCGAGAATGTAATTCACATCAAACATTCTGGTAATTGCCGGTGTGGCGCCTCTTGCCGGAACGATTAACTGGACATGGTTGGTCTTAAGCATACCGAAAATCGGTTCCCAGATATACACATCCTTCGCCGCACCGAATGGGTTATCTATGAAAATAGTATTACCGGTTATCTGTGAATCCTTATTGGCTGAATTCAGACATGCAATATAATTGATAATCGCTATAAGGAACTGTATGTATATACCCTGCGACTGGCCGGTACTACCGACCGCCTCCTCGTACCTGAGATAACGGCTCTGGTCCTTAATATGTTCCCTCTTGTAAAGCGAGAGTTTAATACTGTTCATATCCTGGACTACGACTGAGAACAACCGCTTCCATGAAAGCCGTCCCTTGATGTATTTGAGTTTGTCTTCCGGAGAATGGAAGGTTTCTGCCGCCGACACCGTCTCATTGATATATACTGACATTCTGTCCTTATACATATCTTCCCTGATATACGGAACCGATAATGTGATTATTGGTATAACCTCATCATCCAATGTAATACGTGATAACTTAGGAAGTCTGTCAAGTTCAGTTCTGATATTGCTGCATATCTGTATACATCTGTCCTCAAACCTGTCCTTAATATGTTCCATCTCACCAAGACTTTTGTCAATTCTGTCACGTTCAAGCGCTATGCATTCATTGGTCTGCTTAAGTCCATCCACCATTGCCGTCACATCTGCCACGCATTGCGGAAGTTCGACCGATGCCATGATTTCCTGCGCGAGTTCATATGCCTTAAGGTCCTCCAGTGAAGTTATAAGTTTCTGTTTTCTGTTATAAAAATCTGTTTTGAGTCTGTCTTCCTCTTTGAGAACACGGTTATATTCTTTACGTAATTCATCATATGAAGACACATCCGCAGTCAATATTCCATTAGCAGTTTCACGTCCGGAAAGTCCTGCATTGGTGACAATCCTTTCCAGGTCGCGTTCCATGACCATCGCATCCCTGTTATCATTTTCAAGCTGTCTTATCTGCGATTTAATATCACTCCGTCTTGATGTAATTTCAGACATCTTATGCCTGAACACAGCTATGCTCTCCTTCGGATTATCATCGCTTGTGCGTTCAAATGTGCCGTATTTCTCCTCATACACCCTGCGCGCATGCTCAATGCTTCCTTCGATTCTGTTTCTGGAAGCTGACTGTGCATCTATTTCGGAATCTTTGGCAGCCGCTTTGCGGTCTGAATCGTTAATTTCACGACGCAGGTTCTCAATATATGCCTCATCGCGTATTACAAGCAGTCCCTTTTCAAGATTCTCTTTGGCATCCTCAAGCGACATACCGTTGCGTTTTATGCTCCTCTCAGATTTATCCATTGCCGCGCGGCAGTTATTCATAAGCCTTGTCTTATCCTCTATATCACCGTTGCGGCCGGTTATAAGCTCCTGCAAAGCCGCAAACCTGGCATCGACTGCCTCTTCAAGCATACCCTCAGGGTTGGCGGCATCATCATTTTCACGGTAATACGGTCTGTAAATACTATTATAGACTTCATCATCCCTATCAATATCAGCTCTTATTCTGTCACGATTATTGACCGCATTTTCAAGTTTCACGGAAAGATTTTCCTCGTTCCGGGCAGCAATATCGTATTCCGCCCTGGCCTTATCCATCTCAGCACGGACTTTATTTCTGCGTTCACGCAGCCCGATAAGTTCGGCATAAATCGCAAGATTATCCTCAAGCATCTTTCTGCGTGCCATACATTCATCAAGATGTTCTTTTTCAGCTGCAAGAGCCTTCTTCAATGCCTCATTTCTCACAGTTTCGTTAGATATTGTCCTGTCACACAGCTCGATTTCATCCTGCAGCTGTGCCATATCTTCTTCGATCTGACCAAGCTCCGATTTGATTATTTCCGCCGGTTCATCCTCTAAAACAGTTCTTGCGGTCACGATATCATCTCTTATAACCTCGGCCTTATCGCGGATGCTCACAAGACTCTCTTTTGCCGTCTTTAATTCCTCCGATACATTATCTGTCTCGGCTGCAAGTGCCGCTTCATCCCACAGAAAATCCATTCTCTTATATGCGGCATTCATACTGCCTGCATCCGGGAAATCCATTTCGTTTCTGATGATCGGAACCATATAAGTTCCGGTGTTCATCGAATAAATAACCTTATCCGCCGCTATCGCATCATACGCATCACCGGCAACGATCACATAAGGCAGATATGGATATTCCCTTATCATATCCACGCCGGCATCACGTCCCGCACGGACAGCATTTCCGTAACGACCCCTGAGGTAATCGAGAACCGCTTCAAATCTGCTGTCATAATCAGGCACTTTATGCTCTTTGATATTGCCAAGATATGCCTGAAGACTGTTAATTTCATTTTCCTTCTCTATCTGCTGTTTTAATGTACTGTCATATATCTGATGCATCGTGTGTATCAGCGCATCACGGCTGCAATTATATATATTACACAATGTTGATATGTGTCCGGTTCTCTTTACGGCAGCTTCATAACGCGTCGCCGCTTTGTCATAATCCGCCTTCATCCGTTCATATCTGTTCCGTGCAACAGCTGCTTTCTTCTCATTATCGCGTATAATTCCGGCACACTTAGCTGTATTTTCGTCAAGTGACGCGATATTTTCCCGGCTCTTATCAATATCATTTCCGTTATCTTCATATGCCTGGCCGAGCGCATCCGCAACTATAAGCGAACACTCCTTAAGGCCTGCCATCAGGCTGCTTTCTTTGGAAAGGCAGATTGAGTTGACCTCATCATATATTCCCTTTTCGCTGCTCATCCCCGCAAAAAGAGCGCGCACCTTCTCCTTCTCTGCCTCATATTCGGATTTAATGTCAGCTGCCGTTTCCTCTGCCCGGTTAAGACCCTCCAGATTTAATGCTCTTTTTTCGGTATAAAATCTGTATTTCAAAGCAGCCAGCCGGTGCATGGACTCAATTATCTCTTCATCATCCTTGCTTCGGTTGGCAATCAATTCTTTTAATTTATCATACTCTGCACCCGCATCAGTATAATCCCTGTACTCCAGTGCAATATCATTAAGCCTTATCTGTTCTTTAAAACCGGCACTGCGGTCTGAAATCGCATTTCTTGCCGCTATCGTCTCCTCTATAAGACTGTTCAATTCATCCAGTTCGTTATACTCTTCCTCTATCTCCGCACGGGCTGCACCGGCGGATGCCACATCATATTCCTCATCCAGCGATGCGTATGTGTTTTCAAGATTCTCCAGCTGCTCTTTCTTTCCCGCAAGCTCTCTCCGGCAAGCCATAA
>UMKQ01081927.1_pt1 | contig 17866 bp, 9 predicted proteins | sample 1966371 | NCBI WGS metagenome assembly UMKQ01 (sample SAMEA4836180, study PRJEB28245) | human gut metagenome | biome: gut microbiome; material: fecal sample | place: Denmark | collected 2008
GTTCCAAATCATGTTTTTGTTGTATTACATTAATGGTTATTATTAATTTGATATCGCAAAGATATGTTTTACTTACGAATTCACAAATTTTCGATGTAACTTTCCTATCTTTGCCCGACAATTCTGATGAAATGAATAAATTTGAGTTAACATCCGCCTATCGTCCCACCGGAGACCAACCGGAAGCAATTGCACAACTCACCAAAGGTGTACGTGAAGGAATTCCCGCACAAACTTTGCTGGGTGTGACAGGTTCCGGAAAAACATTTACCATTGCCAATGTCATAGCCAATATCAACAAGCCTACGCTCATATTGAGCCATAACAAGACACTGGCTGCACAGCTATACAGCGAGTTCAAGGGATTCTTCCCGAACAACGCGGTAGAATACTATGTATCCTATTATGATTACTATCAGCCCGAAGCCTATCTTCCTTCTTCGGACACATATATAGAGAAAGACCTCGCCATCAACGACGAAATCGACAAGCTCAGGCTTGCCGCCACTTCCGCCCTGCTTTCCGGACGCAAGGATGTGGTAGTGGTATCTTCCGTATCGTGCATCTACGGCATGGGAAATCCGGCCGATTTCTATAATAATGTCATCGACGTGCAACAAGGAAAAAATTACAGTCGCAATGTGTTCCTGCGCCGGCTTGTAGACAGTCTTTACGTCCGTAACGACATTGATTTGAACCGGGGGAATTTTCGCGTGAAAGGCGACACCGTAGACATTTACCTTGCTTATGCCGACAATCTGCTGCGCATAGTTTTTTGGGGAGATGAGGTAGACAGCATCGAAGAAGTAGACCCTATAAGCGGAGTTACCATTGCCCGGTTCGATGCTTACAAAATATATCCCGCCAACCTCTTTATGACGACCAAGGAAGCCACTCTGCGGGCTATCCATGAGATAGAGGACGACTTGCGCAAACAAGTACAATGGTTTGAAAACGAAGGACGTCCTTTTGAAGCCAAACGCTTGCAGGAACGGGTCACCTACGATATGGAGATGCTGCGCGAATTGGGACACTGTTCGGGAATCGAGAACTATTCGCGCTATTTTGACGGACGTGAGGCGGGTACACGCCCTTACTGTTTACTGGATTTCTTCCCCGATGATTTCCTTATCGTCATTGACGAGAGCCACGTCAGTGTTCCGCAGATACGAGCCATGTATGGCGGTGACCGTGCCCGGAAAACCAATCTTGTAGAATACGGTTTCCGGCTTCCCGCTGCCATGGATAATCGCCCGTTGAAGTTTGAGGAATTTGAATCTATGGCCAAACAGGTAATATACGTCAGCGCCACCCCCGCCGACTATGAATTGATGCAGTCCGAAGGTATTGTCGTAGAACAGGTGATTCGTCCCACAGGTTTGCTGGACCCTATCATCGAAGTACGCCCCAGCCATAACCAGATAGACGACCTGATGGAAGAAATTCAATTGCGCATAGAGCGCAATGAGCGTACACTCGTCACCACTCTGACCAAACGTATGGCGGAAGAGCTGACGGAGTACCTTCTCAATAACAGCGTAAAATGCAACTATATCCATAGTGACGTAGACACGCTGGAACGTGTAAAGATTATGAGCGATTTACGTGAAGGCGAATATGATGTGCTTGTAGGTGTCAACCTTCTGCGTGAAGGACTGGACTTACCGGAAGTCTCTCTTGTGGCTATTCTGGATGCGGACAAGGAAGGATTTCTCCGCTCTCACCGTTCATTGACGCAGACAGCGGGACGTGCCGCCCGTAATGTCAACGGTATGGTTATCATGTATGCTGATAGAATTACGGAAAGTATGCAGCTTACCATTGACGAAACCAACCGTCGTCGCGAAAAGCAATTGAAGTATAACGAAGAACATGGTATTACTCCCCGGCAAATCAAGAAAGCAAAGAACCTCAACGTATTTGCCGGTACGGAAGGATTTGCCGAAAGCGGAGCCGGCAAAGAAAAATCTTCCGCAACCACCCCACGTCCCTATGTGGAACAAGACAGTACCGCTACGCTTGCCGCAGACCCGATTGTTCAGTACATGAACCGCGCCCAGCTTGAAAAGAGCATCGAGCGTACCAAGAAACTGATGCAGGAAGCCGCCAAGAAACTCGACTTCATCGAAGCCGCGCAATACCGTGATGAAGTACTGAAAATGGAAGACCTTCTAAAAGAAAAAACAGAATAGAACCTAAAAAGTCTGTTTGTATCAAACTGTTTGATGCTGCATTTGTTACTCTTTGTATATAAATCACTTAACTCATAAGATTATGAATACAAAAAGAGGAACGGTAGCATTAACAGCCTTAGCTGCCCTGTTTTCATTAGGCATACAACAAGCGGACGCATGTACGCGCGCCACTTACATCGGACCGGACAATATGGTTATCACAGGCCGTACAATGGACTGGAAAGAGGATATCATGAGTAATATCTACGTATTCCCGCGGGGAATGGAAAGAGCCGGATACAATAAAGGCGAAACAGTGAAATGGACATCAAAGTACGGCAGTGTCATTGCAACAGGTTATGACATAGGTACATGTGACGGTATGAATGAGAAAGGTCTGGTGGCCGGCCTGCTATTCCTGCCGGAGTCCGTATATGACCGTCCCGGAGATACCCGCCCCGTAATGGGCATCAGTATTTGGACGCAATACGTACTTGACAACTTCGCTACCGTACGCGAAGCCGTAGACGAGCTGAAAAAAGAGACTTTCCGCATTGATGCCCCCCAAATGCCGAACGGCTCGGCTTCCACTCTTCATTTGGCTATTACAGACGAAACGGGAAATACCGCTATCCTGGAATATCTGGACGGAAAACTGAGTATCCACGAGGGCAAAGAATATCAGGTAATGACCAATTCGCCCAAATATGAGGATCAATTAGCCATAAACGACTACTGGAAAGAAGTCGGCGGATTGCAAATGCTGCCCGGAACCAATCGTTCCAGCGACCGTTTTGTACGTGCGTCATTCTACATCCATGCCATTCCTCAGACGGCAGACGCAAAGATTGCAGTGCCCAGTGTATTGAGCGTGATGCGTACCGTATCTGTCCCGTTTGGAATCACTACACCGGATAAGCCCCACATCTCTTCCACCCGTTGGCGTTCGGTCTCCAACCAAAAGGATAAAGTCTATTATTTTGAATCAACCCTCACTCCTAACCTGTTCTGGCTTGATTTGAAGAAAATAGATTTCAGCCCTAAAGCCGCAGTAAAGAAACTCGCGCTGACCAACGGAGAAATCTACGCGGGAGATGCCGTAAAAGATTTGAAAGACAGTTCCTCTTTCACATTCCTGTTCCAGACACCCGTTCTTTGATAAGAGCGTATAAATCTTTATTAAAGATACATATAAAGGACTGTACCATACGGACAAAAGGGTACAGTCCTTTTTTGCATACCTGTTTTTCACGTTAGCCTTAAGCCTTTCTCATGATTTTTATGTATGTTTGTAGTCAAACTTCAAAGCCGCATATCTACATGGAACTATTAGTATATAAAGCCTCGGCCGGTTCGGGAAAGACCTTCACACTGGCTGTGGAATACATCAAGCTTCTGATTCTCAATCCCCGCGCATATCGGCAGATTCTTGCCGTAACTTTTACCAACAAGGCTACGGCGGAGATGAAAGAGCGTATTTTAACGCAACTTTACGGCATTTGGAAAGCAGACCCTGCATCAGACGCTTACCTGAAACGTATCAAAGAGGATTTGAAATCCTCTTCCCTTTCCGACAAAGAACTGCGCCAACGTGCGGGGATGGCCTTGCAATATATGCTGCACGATTACAGTCGCTTCCGCGTGGAGACAATCGACTCGTTTTTCCAGTCCGTCATGCGCAACCTTGCCCGTGAGCTGGAACTCAGCCCCAATCTGAACATCGAACTGAATAACGCCGATGTGCTGAGTGACGCCGTCGACAGTATGATTGAAAAGCTGACTCCCTCTTCGCCCGTATTGGCTTGGCTATTGGATTACATCAACGAACGCATTGCCGATGACAAACGCTGGAATGTCTCCAATGAAGTCAAGAGTTTCGGACGGAACATCTTCGATGAAAGTTATATAGAACGCGGCGAAGGACTGCGTCTCAAACTTCGTTCGCCCGAAACAATCAAACTTTATCGTGACGTGCTGCGCGAAATGGAGACTGATGCGCTGGAACAGATGAAAGGTTTCTACGACCAGTTCGAAGGAGAGCTGGACGGTCATGCCCTCGTACCCGAAGACTTGAAAGGCGGTGCACGCGGCATAGGCAGCTATTTCCGCAAATTGCGTGACGGGCGGCTGACAGACAAAGACGTACTGAATGCCACCTTACAAAACAGTCTGGCAGATGCCAAAAACTGGGCTACAAAAACATCTTCCCGTAAGGATGAGATTATCCGTCTTGCGGAAACCAGTCTGATACCTTTGCTTCAGGATGCAGAGAGGCTGCGCCCGCAGAAAAGCCGTACGATAAACAGTTGCCGCCTCTCGTTGCAACATCTCAACAAATTACAGTTGCTCAACCATATCGATGAAGAAGTACGCACACTGAACCGAGAGCATAACCGGTTTCTGTTGTCAGACACCAACGCCCTGTTACATAAATTAGTGCACGAGGGTGATTCTTCCTTCGTATTCGAGAAAATAGGCGCCAACATCCGCAATGTAATGATAGACGAGTTTCAGGATACAAGCCGCATGCAATGGGATAATTTTCGGTTACTGTTGCTCGAAGGGCTTTCACAAGGAGCTGACAGTCTGATTGTGGGTGACGTGAAACAGTCCATCTATCGTTGGCGCAACGGTGATTGGGGAATATTGAACAGCCTGGGAAGCAGTCAATCCCAACCTCAACTCTACAACAACAGTTCCCAACTCTCTTTTCCTTTCCCGGTACGTGTGGAAACATTGAAGGTAAACCGCCGGAGTGAAACGAATGTCATCAATTTCAATAACCGCTTGTTTACCGCTGCGGTAGATTATCTGAATTCCTTGCATTTGGAAGAACTGAAAGAAGAATGCTTTCCACTGAAACGGGCCTATGCCGATGTAGCCCAGGAATCTCCTAAAACAGACAGTAAGGGCTATGTCAAAGTCTCTTTCATAGAGCCTGACGAAGAACGGAACTATACCGAAAAAGCTTTATCCGCTTTGGGCGAAGAAGTACAAAGACTGCTCTCGGAAAGTGTGAAACTGAATGACATCACCATTCTTGTACGCAAGAATAAGAACATACCGCCTATCGCGGATTATTTCGACAAAGAACTGCATCTTCCCGTCGTATCGGATGAAGCGTTCCGTTTGGATGCGTCTCTTGCCATCTGCATGTTGATAGATGCTCTGCGCTATCTGTCGAATCCGGAAGAAAAGATAGCGAAAGCTTCGCTAATCATGAATTACAAATTACAAATTACGGATGAAAAACAAACGAAAGCCGATAAGGCAGGAGCAAATGAGAATAAGCTCCGAGAAAACGGAAATATCGCAGGAGCAAACGAAGACAAGCGGGAGGCGAGCTCTGCAGAACCGGCAGATTGGCACAATATCTTAACGGCTGATGCAAGAACGGCGCTTCCCGCAGAGTTCGTTTCCCGTATGAACGAACTACGCCTGATGCCGCTATACGAACTACTGGAAGAGCTCTTTACACTGTTCAATATGGGCAGCATCGAAAAGCAGGACGCTTACCTGTTCTCTTTCTTCGATGCGGTGACGGAGTATCTGCAAAGTAATTCTTCCGACCTCGACGGCTTTATCCGTTACTGGGACGAGACACTTTGCGCCAAGACAATCCCCAGCGGAGAAATGGACGGCATACGTATCTTCTCCATTCATAAATCCAAAGGACTGGAGTTCCATACCGTCCTCATTCCCTTCTGCGACTGGAAACTGGAGAACGAAACATACAACCAGCTCGTATGGTGCACCGCTCCCGAGTCACCTTATAATGCAATAGACCTTGTTCCCGTCAACTACTCTTCCACAATGGCGGAGTCTGTTTACCGCCAAGACTATCTTGACGAGCGCTTGCAACTGTGGGTGGACAATCTGAACCTGCTTTATGTAGCGTTTACCCGCGCCGGAAAGAACCTTATATTATGGAGCAAGAAAGACCAGAAGGGTACGATGGCGGAACTTCTTTCCGCCGCCCTGCCTCAAGTTGCCCAAACGGGTGAAGGCAGTTGGGATGAAGAGGAAAGTGTCTATGAAAGCGGAGAGATATATCCGTCGGGAGAAGAGATTCTTCACTGCGTTCAGAATGAAAAGAACAAAGACACGGATAAGCCGAATGACAAAAGCAAAGTCCTGAACAAGCTTGCCCAGAAGCCCGTCAAGCTTCCGGTGCACATGGAGAGCATGCGCCACGACATCGAATTCCGCCAGTCCAACCGTTCCGCCGACTTCATAGCCGGAGTGGACGAAGCCGAATCCAGCCGGCGTTTCATCAATCGGGGACGTTTGTTGCACACATTGTTCTCTGCCATCGAAACCGAAGCGGATATTGACGATGCCATCAGCCGCCTGGTATTCGAGGGTATTATAGGACGTACCGAAACAGAAGAGGAAATACGGGAACTGACCCGCAAGGCGTTCTCTCAACCGCAAATCAAGGATTGGTATTCGGGCGCATGGCGGTTATTCAACGAATGCGACATCATTTGGCAGGAGAACGGCGCACTCCGCAACCGCCGTCCCGACCGCGTGATGATGCGTGACGGTGTAATCGTGGTTGTAGACTTCAAGTTCGGCAAACCTAACAAGAAATATAACAAGCAGGTGCAAGGATACATCGAATTACTTGTCCGCATGGGGTATGATGTAAATACTATCAGCGGGTATCTGTGGTATGTAGAAGAAGAAATAATAGAGAAAGTATGAAAACATTCCTTCAATTAGTAGCCCAAGACCTATATTCCAAAATAGGAAACGACCTGTCACGCACAGCCATCGTATTTCCCAATAAACGCGCCGGCCTGTTCTTTAATGAACATCTGGCAGCCCAAAGCGACCGCCCGTTATGGTCGCCCGCATACGTCAACATCAGCGAACTGTTTCGCCAACTTTCACCCCTGAAACCGGGTGACCCTATCCGGTTGGTGTGCGAGTTGTATAAAGTATTCCGGGAAGAAACGCATAGCGAAGAACCGTTGGATGACTTCTATTTTTGGGGAGAACTGCTTATCAGCGACTTCGATGACGTAGATAAGAACCTTGTAGATGCCGGCAAACTGTTCAACAACCTGCAGGACTTGAAGAACATCATGGACAGCTACGATTTTCTTGATAAAGAACAGGAAGAAGCCATACAACAGTTTTTTCAAAACTTCTCCATTGACAAGCGCACGCAGCTCAAAGAGAAGTTTATCTCCCTTTGGGACAGACTGGGAGACATTTATAGAAACTACCGGAAGAATCTCTCCGAACTGGGCATCGCTTATGAAGGCATGATGTACCGCCACGTCATAGAACAGCTCGATACAGACCGCCTGCGCTATGACCGCTACGTATTCGTCGGCTTCAACGTGCTGAATAAGGTGGAAACCCGCTTCTTCCAACTTCTGCAGGATGCGGGAAAAGCCATGTTCTACTGGGATTACGATGTGTTCTACACCCGTCTGCCCCACGAACAACAACCGCCGTACATCCACGAGGCAGGTGAATTTATCCTGCGCAACTTAAAGCTGTTCCCCAATCAACTGCCCGAAACAGCCTTTGACGTCCTGCGGCATCCCAAGAAAGTCCGTTTCATATCCGCTCCGACAGAAAATGCGCAAGCCCGCTACCTGCCCGAATGGGTGCGTACGGTTATGAAAAATGATACCGAAACAAGCAAGGAGAAAGAAAACGCCATCGTATTATGCAATGAATCGCTGTTACTGCCCGTACTGCACTCCATTCCCCCGGAAGTGGAGAACGTCAACATAACTATGGGATTTCCATTGGCGCAGACACCCGTATACAGTTACATCAACGCCCTTATGGAATTGCAGACTACGGGGTACCGCAGAGATACGGGACGCTATACGTACGAAACGGTACTTGCCGTATTGAAACACCCCTATACCCGGCAACTGTCTGCCGCCTCCGAAGACTTGGAGAAGCAACTCACCAAAGACAACCGCTTCTACCCTCTTCCGTCGGAACTTAAAAAAGACGCTTTTCTTGAACGGATATTCACTCCGCAGAACGGAATCTCTTCCATCTGCCGTTATCTCACCGAACTGCTGCGCGAAGTAGCCGTTGTTTACCGTCAGGAAAAGGACGAAGAAGATATTTTCAACCAGCTTTACCGGGAATCACTATTCAAGAGTTATACGCTCGTCAACCGTTTGCTCAGCTTGATAGAGAGCGACGGACTGAGCCTGCAGACAGACACCCTGAAACGTTTGATGAATCGTCTGCTCACCTCAACCAACATCCCGTTTCATGGCGAACCGGCTATCGGCATGCAAGTAATGGGAGTGCTGGAAACACGTAATCTTGACTTCCGTAATCTTATTATGCTGTCCCTCAATGAAGGCCAGCTCCCAAAAGCGGGCGGTGACTCGTCCTTCATTCCTTATAACCTGCGCAAAGCATTCGGCATGACCACCATCGAGCACAAGAACTCGGTATATGCCTATTACTTCTACCGCCTTATACAGCGTGCGGAAAATATCACCTTATTATACAATACGGCATCCGACGGTTTGAACCGAGGTGAAATGTCACGTTTCATGCTCCAATTCCTCATAGAGTCTCCACACGACATCTCGCGCGAATATCTGGAAGCGGGACAATCTCCCCAACACAGCCGTGAGATAGAAATACATAAGACGGATGAGGTACTATCACGAATGTACAACACATACGACATCCGGCGACATCCGAATGCGCTCTTTTCGCCTTCGGCACTCAATACCTACCTCGATTGCCGGCTAAAGTTCTACTACCGCTACGTTGCCGGACTGAAAGCCCCCGATGAGGTCAGTGCAGAGATTGACTCCGCCTTGTTCGGAACCATCTTCCACCGTTCTGCCGAACTGGTATATCAAGACCTTACCGCCAATGGAAAAGAGATACGCAAAGAAGATTTGGAACAACTGCTCCGTAATGACGTTAAACTGCAAACTTACGTAGACACCGCCTTCAAAGAAGAACTTTTTCATGTACCGGCCGACGAGCGTCCCGAGTATAACGGCACACAGCTCGTTCACTCCAAAGTCATTGCTTCCTATTTGCGGCAACTGCTCCGTAATGACTTGCAGTATGCTCCTTTCCACATGGAAGCCATGGAACAAAAAGTAACGGAAACCATAGAAGTAAATACTCCCTTGGGAACTCTGCCTTTAAATATTGGCGGAACGATAGACCGGATGGATAGTAAAAACGATACCCTGCGTATTGTGGACTATAAGACAGGCGGTACTCCCAAAACTCCTGAGAACATAGAACAACTGTTTACTCCAGCCGATAACCGTCCGAGTTATATCTTCCAGACTTTCCTGTATGCCGCCATCATGTGCCGCAAACAAACCTTGAAAGTAGCCCCCTCCCTGCTATACATTCATCGTGCCGCATCCGAAAGCTATTCGCCCGTCATCGAAATGGGTGCACCGCGTCAGCCTAAAATACCGGTTTATAATTTTGCATTTTATGAAGATGATTTTCGGGAGCGGCTATCGGCGCTTCTGCAAGAGATATACAATCCCGGGGAGCCCTTCACTCAAACAAAAGATACGAAGAAATGTGAATACTGCGACTTTAAAAGGTTATGTAACAAATAAGGAGGTTGTGTCAATACAAAAAAACGTTTACTATTTGTTTTTTTGTATTGACACGACCACCTTATTTATTTCTTCAACGGGATAGAGAAATAGAATGTCGATCCTTCTCCCTGCTTGGATGTAAACCACAGCTTACCGCCATTCTTCACGACAAAATCCTGACACAATAGCAATCCTAATCCGGAACCTTCTTCATTGTTAGTACCGAAGGTGCTGAAATGCGTATCGGTATGCAGTAATTTTTTCTGCCCTTCTTCGTCAATTCCGCAACCGTTATCTTTTACGCTGACCACCACCATATCTCCCTGTTCTTCCATTTTCACCAACACTTCGGAGTTTTCATTACTGAATTTGATGGCATTGCTCAACAGGTTGCGAATAACGGTTTTCAGCATATCAATATCGGCACAGACAGGTAACTTCTCCGGCTTTTCTTCACGAATGGTAATCTTCTTCAAGCCGGCTATCATATTGAATACATCAATCACGCTGTCCATCACTTCCACTGCATCAATATCCTGATAGACAACATTCAGATTACCGATTTGGCTCTTTGTCCATTTCAGCAGGTTATCCAATAATGAGAAAACATCTTCTGTTGTCCGGTTTGCCATTGTCAGCAGCTCGTGCATCTCGGTGCCAATCTTCTCAACAGGCAGATTAAGAATCAGCATATTCAGCACCATTTTGATAGAGCCCATCGGAGAACGCAAATCGTGGGCAATCACAGAATACAGCTTGTCACGTCCGGCAATGGTACGCTGCAACTCTTCCGTTTTCTTCAAAATAATACGTTTGGCCGCCACCAATGAAATCTGATAAGTGACGCGAATTATCAGTTCTTCCTTATTGAAAGGCTTGGATATAAAATCATTGGCCCCTACCTGGAAACCTTTCACAATATCCGTCGTACTGTTCAATGCAGTCAAAAAGATGATTGGAATATCTGCCGTATCGGGGTTTGACTTGAGACGCTGCGCAACTTCAAATCCGCTTAAATCCGGCATCATCACATCCAGCAACACTAAGTCCGGATGTTCTTTTTCCACCTGTTCCAAAGCCTGCTGTCCGTTATTTGCCGTAGCAATCGCAAACTTCTCATTTGTCAAGAGTACTTTCAACAACAATACGTTGGACATCACATCATCTACGATGAGAATCTTGTACTCGGAAGGATTTATTTCCATGTTCATCTTTGTATTATATTTTTTCCCGTTATCGATATTATATTTATTCAAGAACGATACTTTCCGAAATATTCAATCATGCGGCGCAAGCCTTCCTCCAGACCGATTGCAGGTTGCCAGAGCAGTTTGCTTTTAGCCAACGTAATGTCGGGTTTTCGTTGTCTCGGATCATCGTGCGGCAACGGTTTGAATATCAGCTTTGATTGGGAGCCTGTCAGCTCGATGACTTTCTCCGCCAGCTCAAGAATGGAGAATTCGCAGGGATTACCCAAATTTATCGGACCGATAAACTCATCTTCCGTATTCATCATCCGCACCATTCCTTCTATCAAGTCGTCCACATACTGAAAACTACGAGTTTGAGCGCCTGAGCCGTAAATCGTAATATCCTCGTTCCGCAATGCCTGAACCACAAAATTAGAAACCACCCGCCCGTCATCAGGCAACATACGCGGACCATATGTATTGAAAATACGTATAATCTTTATGCGTATCCCGTTCTGACGATGATAATCCATAAAAAGCGTTTCGGCGCAACGTTTGCCTTCATCATAACAAGAACGGATTCCGATCGGGTTTACATTTCCCCAATAACTTTCCACTTGGGGATGTATGATAGGATCACCATAGATTTCGCTGGTAGACGCCTGCATGATTTTCGCATTTGCCTTTTTTGCCAGTCCCAACATATTAATAGCTCCCAATACCGAAGTTTTAATAGTTTTTATGGCATCGTGCTGATAATGTATCGGGGATGCGGGACAAGCCAGATTATAAATTTCATCGACCTCCGCCTCATAAGGGAATTCCACATCGTGAAGCACAAATTCAAAATGAGGATTCCCCTTCAGGTGGGCTATATTCTCTTCCGAACCGGTGAAAAGATTATCCAAGCATATTACTTTGTGTCCGTCTTTAATCAACCGGGTACACAGATGAGAGCCTATAAAGCCGGCACCACCGCTAACCAATATTTTTTTCATGCAGCACTATATTTCTATATGTCCGAAGACCATACAATCTGTTTGTTTTGCTTATGTGCTGACAAATGTAGGCGATTTGGTTAAAATATGCAAGTTTGTAAAAGGATTATTTCAATTGTCAGGGAATATATTCCGGCTTGTTATCGGGAATACTGAAATCTTTATTGGCAAACAAGTCTGCCAAACCCGAAATTTGCTTTAAACGAAGCAGCTCGTCACGGTCCATTCCTATATTCTTCATGATCCACTGGTCGGACATGCCGGCATGATCCAGTTCGGCGACAATATTACACATCAGCTCGATGTTATGTGTTCCACGCGCACGGTTATGGCGGATTGTGGATGCCATACGGTTGGACAATTCCTTATCAATCACAACGACCGGCAACAAACCGTTCTCGCGTTGATAAATCCGTTTGGAAGTTTTCAATACCTGATAGCGGTGGTATCCGTCTACCAAAATATAGTTGTCTTTCTCCCGGTCGTAATAGCAGACGCAGGGCATTGTAAAACCATCTTCCCAGATGGACAGTTCCAACAGTTTCATTTCGGGCGGCGCCACTACATTCGGATTATAATCATTGGCTTGTATCTTTTCTATGGGAACCGCTTTTACATTGTATACCGGACTTTTATCTACACTCATAGCATCATATTTTTGAATTGTTCCATTATTTTGTCTCGCTTGTATATCTCTTCTTTGGTCAGGGCAAATCCCATGTATTTACACGCATGGTCATTCTTCAAAATACAAATGCACATACGTTTATAAGTAGGTATCTCCCTGAATTCCGTAATATCGATATCATCCAGATAATCCATGCGGACAGGTTTCTTGTTTGTTTTGTAATTGGTATAGTTCACCACTTCGATGGGGATACCCGCATCCTGTAATTTTTTTATGGTATTCTCGCTAAGACATCCTCCTTTGGTTCGCCAGAACTCGATGCTGACGGTCAATTTCTTCAAATAGTTGCGCCGGGTTTCTTCGGGCAAGGTAGAAAGCAGAAACTGCATAAAGCCTTTCCACGTATAACCTTTCGGGATGCGTACGCTCTGCCATCCCATAGCGTGAGTACCGCCATAAATACCTGTAAAGTTCACTCCATTGACACGTCCTATCATTTTTCCCCAAGTATTAGGGTCTATCACTTTATACAACGCAAGGCTCTCCTGCGCCTCGCACAGAAACGGGCTGGCCACACGCTGGCGTTCTATATTGACACCTGCCTTATAATACAAGTCGTACAAATGGTTATAATCGAAGCCGAACTTTCCATTGGCAGTCCAGATATCCGTCGTTTTCCAGTCGTAGATGGGATAAGCGTTGAATATGTCGTTGCCTATTTTGGAAGTCCACCTGTAATTATGATACATCTGATATTTGCGGTTCAGATGAATACTGCGCCAGCGGTTGAAGCTCTCCTGCGTGCGAATGCCTATAAGGAAACAGGTACGCACCGCATCTTTTCGCAGATGCAGCCATTTGGCAAAATGCATCTGATACTCATAATCCCACATATTCTCCGTATAGAACGGAAAAGCCTCTTTCGTATAAGAGCCCGGAGGCATCTGACGCACCCAAAGTTCTTTCATGCTCTCATCCCAGGGACGCCAATAACTCTGATACATGGATGTGCAAGTAGTAACCTTGAAAGGGACACATACCCGATAGACTTCCAGAATATCCTTATTGGCTTCCAATATACGGTCTACATAATCTATGGTTACGGTATATTGTATCTCATAATCCATATGAAACACACATAACTTTCGCTTTAAATTATTGCGCCGGATGTAATCTATGCATAAGTTCAGCAATACGCCACTGTCTTTCCCGCCGGAAAACGACACGCATATTGTATCGAACTCTCTAAAAATCAGTTCTAAACGTTCCTGCGCAAGTTCGTATACATTTTTAGATGCGGCCATACTTATTTATCTTTTTTCATTTTCACGTAGCGAGTCCAGACCTTTTCCTCCGAAAAGCCTAATTCCTTAAAAAGAGAACAGTGCTCCATGAAAGTAACCGAAATCAGTTCCTTACTCGCAGTCGTCTCCGATATAACTTTCTCTAATAATAATTTCAGTGTACTTTCATTATTACCTTCTATATAATAATTATTAATGATACACTCTTTCTTCTTTTCTTCTACCGGTATAAAACCTATGACTTTCTTTTTGTCTACTGCCACAAACCAAACAAAATCTTCCGATGTACGGAAGGGGTAGTTATAATTCTGCTTTAAGATATCAGGATTCATCACCAATGGTGCTACAAGCTCATATAGCCGCTTGTCCGTTCCTTGTAGTTGTATAATCTGTATCATCCTGTATTGGCGGTTTAATATTTTCGAATGTTCAAAGATAAATATTAAACTTTACGACTTAAGCACTTTTTAAGCAGTTTTAAGAATAAAGATTTTACATGCCATGATTTATGTTTCCTACATAAAACCCAAGCCCGCCACCTGCGGACTGATAACTTCTCTAACTCCTTTCACTCCTGATTCGCATATCTCAGTACAATCCGTTTCTTTGTTTAAGAGGTTGGGCTGCTAATGCTTATTCGTTCCACCATGGAAAAGTTTTCGTTCCACCGTGGAGAAACTTTTGTTCCATCATGGGGAAGTTTCTGTTCCACCATGGTGGAACGAATAAATATTGGCAATGTCTCTCCTTATTAAAGACATGAACGATTTTCAACGTAACGATTTTGTCCCTAAGGCAAATAAGCAACCTTATTTCACTTACCAACTTATTTTTTAACGGCTTATCAGCTATTAATTAAATAAAATTCATACATTTGCGCAGATTTTAAAAGATAGCCTGAAATACCTTTTATCTGTTCTATTTTTCCATATATTGAATATAAATAAACAACAAAACAATTATAAACAATAAAATTATGATTCTAAACGCAAAGAAAAGACCGCTTATAGCCGTGGCGTTATTATTAACATCGTTAGGAATAACTACATCGTGTATCGATAACAGTTATGACTTGAACAAGGATATCGACATGACAATCAGTGCCGGTGGCGAACATTTGGCGATTCCTGTGGGATATACGGAGAAGATTACGCTGGATAAAATCATTGAGATTGAAGAAGGAGATGATTTACAACTGGTAGACGGAGAATACCATCTGTTGAAAGCGGATGAGATGGCGGGAACGGAAACAGAAGTCGCAACAGTTACAGTTGACCGATCTACAAATAACATAGATGCCATCAAAGTATATGACAGCAATCAACCAAGTTCTTATAATACAGAGCATACTGTAAATGATGTAGAATCTCAAGGTAAGATTAACATTAAAGCCCAAAAAATTGACCAAGCTGTAATAGAAATTGGAGCATTGACTGCCGAACAACCTACAGAATTAGTACTCAATTTTACTATTGATGCTCAAGGGGTAAGTTACAATACTGTTCAGATTAAGAAAATGGAAATAACATTCCCTGATTTCATTAAATTCAAAGAAGGACAAACCGGTTTGATCAACAATAAATTAACTATAGAGGGTGCGGTTATAGATAAAATACAAGGGTATGCTCCTACTCCTTTAAAAATTATCGGATATGAATTTGGAAGCCGATACGGAGAAGGAATAGCCGTAGAAGGAGAGAACAACGAAAAATTTATCAACATAAATAACGAGTTTATCAAAGTAGTAACTACCGTAACTGTGACCAACATCAGCGGTACAGGAACGCTGAATATCAAGCCGACTGCCATTTTAAACGAAATGACAGTCAATAAAGTCTTTGGAACCATCAAACCTGATATGAACGTAGAAACCACCAATGTGGAACTGACCAATCTTCCTGACTTCCTGCAAGATGATGAGGTAAAATTAGATATTACCAATCCTATCTTCTCATTCAAAGCCAACAACCCGTTGCAAACGAATATTGAGATGGATGGAGTTATGACCGGATACAAAAACGGCCAAGTAACCAAAGTCGTAAAGATAGGTAGTGGTAATGGCGGCAATTCTATAATTTTAAAACCAAGTGGAGATAACCAACAAACAATTTCTTTAACACGTGTTGCAACCGCAATTGAAGGAGCTACCAATGTTGTTGTACCCAATTTGAATGACATAATCGAAACCATACCCGACTACATAACAGTGGATTTGGAACCGACTGTAAAATCTGACGATTATTACAATGTGGAATTAGGACAAAAATACATTTTAAATAGCAGTTATGATATTGATGTTCCCCTTAACTTCGGCAGCAACCTGAAAATCGTATATGATGAAACCATCGACAATTTCGACCTCGACCTTGAAGATGTAGACATCAAGAAAGCCATTCTCTCTATCAACGCTGTCAACACCATTCCTTTGGCAATGGAAATCAAAAACGAAAATGTAAGCGCACTGGATGCCAATGGAAACGTAATAAAAGACATTGACGTGACCGTAGAAGGAACCATCACGGAAAGCAAAGACGGTAAAGCCGAAGTTTCAAGTACGCTCAATATCAACTTGAACGAAACCGCAGAAGGCGCTATCAGCAAGTTGGACGGTCTGAAGCTGAAAGTTACAGCCGTACCGGGACAAGCAACCGATGTTCAGTTATTAAGTACACAATGGTTACAGCTTACAGACATGAAACTCAAAATACCTAACGGTATCAAAGTTGATTTGAACTAATAGAAATATATTTCATGCGATACAAACAAAAGATTCAACAATCATATATAACGAAACGAATGAAAACAAATGTTTTAGCGATTATACTGTCCGGAGCAGTAGCGACACTTGCAATCAGTGACGCAATGGCACAGACACAGAACAGCCGTTCAACCTATTTTCTGGAAGGAAGCACCTACCGTCACGAACTAAATCCCGCCTTCATGGGCGAACGTGGCTATGTCAGCCTTCCCGGCTTGGGAAATCTTACCATCGGAGCGCAATCCACAGGTGGTGTAGGTGACTTTATCTTCAAGAAAGCCAACGGTGACCTCACTACATTTATGAACGAAGAAGTCAGCAGCGCCGAATTCCTGAAAGGGCTGCCCAAAAGACTGAAAGTAGGCGTCAATGTAGACGAATCAATCCTTTCCTTAGGTTTTCATGCCTGGGGCGGCTTCAATACGCTCGGTATTTCCGTTAAGTCAAACACTAACTTCTTCATGCCCGATGAACTCTTTAAGTTCATGAAAAACGGAGTAGCCAGCGAAACAGGAAGCAGCTACAATGTGAAGAACCTGAATATCATATCTACCAACTATGCGGAAATCGCTTTCGGCCACGCACGCGAAATCAACGAACGCCTGACAGTAGGCGCCAAAGTAAAGGCACTCGTGGGATTGGCGAAAGCAACCATGCACATCGATGAGCTGAACATCCTTGCCTCTCAGGACAAATGGACCATCACTCCGAAGAATGCCGAACTATATATGTCTGCCAAAGGTCTTATTGTACCCACTAAAGGCGAAACCGGCAACTATCAGGAAGACGACTATATCTTGGATGCCAACGGAGACAGAACACAAACTTTGAAAGAAGGTACCGACGGACAGATTTCTTACGATGATTTGGATTTCGATACAGACAACCTCGGTCCCACAGGCTTCGGTATGGCTATCGATTTGGGAGCGACTTACAAGTTGAACGATGAATGGACATTCTCCGCTTCCTTGCTCGACCTCGGTTTCATATCATGGAAGAATACCACCAAAGGCACAATGAGCAAAGACTTTACGTTCGACGGCTTTAGCGAAATCTCCGTAAAAGACGATGGAAGCAACAATAACAAAAAACTGGATACCCAAGTAGACGAACTGGTAGACGACCTGGCGGACTTGGCAAAGTTCGATAAAGTAGGCGAAGGAATGAAGCGTACCACCGCCCTTGCAGCTACCCTGCCCATTTCCCTTCATGCAAGTACTCAGATGCATAACTACGA
>UMKQ01087905.1_pt1 | contig 16525 bp, 8 predicted proteins | sample 1966371 | NCBI WGS metagenome assembly UMKQ01 (sample SAMEA4836180, study PRJEB28245) | human gut metagenome | biome: gut microbiome; material: fecal sample | place: Denmark | collected 2008
GGCGGTATTGGCCGCTTCCTCGCCTTGCTCTTTCTTGATCTTCTCATATTGAGGCCATGTGAAAGTGAGATCCGCAAACTCCCGTTCCGCTAAAGCGTATCCCCATAGTTTGAAACCACCTTCCGTGAATTTCATGATGTTACCTTTGTGTACCAAAGTCACGCTCGGTAACTGATGCAATATCGCGTATTCGATAGCGGCACGCACCAGACGCTCCGTACCTTCCACAGAAACCGGCTTGATGCCAAAAGAGGAAGTTTCCGGGAAACGTATTTTCTTCACTCCCATTTCCTCGGTGAGGAACTTCAATAACTTTTGTGCCTCCGGAGTCCCTTGTTGCCATTCGATTCCGGCATAGATATCTTCCGTATTCTCACGGAAGATATACATATTCACTTTCTGCGGCTCTTTTACCGGAGATACGACTCCTTTAAACCAACGAACCGGACGGAGACAAACATATAAATCCAACGTCTGACGGAGGGCCACATTTAATGAACGGATACCTCCACCAATCGGAGTTGTCAACGGTCCCTTAATACCGACGATGTATTCACGGAATGCTTCCATAGTCTCATCGGGAAGCCAACTTCCGGTTTGCTTAAACGCCTTTTCACCGGCTAAGACCTCTTTCCATTCGATGGAACGGGTTCCATTGTAAGCTTGCTTGATGGCAGCGTTTACTATCTTTTGGCTAACGGGAGTGATCTCATGCCCCACGCCATCTCCTTCAATATAAGGGATCGTCACGTGATCCGGAACGAAAATATGATTACCTTTCTTTGTTATCTTACTCATGATATCAAGATTTTTTGTTTGTCTTAGTGAGCTGTATTTAAAGCGGAACCCGCCTTGAACCATTTAATTTGTAAATCATTATACGTATGGTTAACCGGGAATGATTCTTGCGTACCATCCGCATGAAGAAGAACGGCCGTCAACGGTTTGCCCGGCTGAAAATCTTTCAATCCGATGATCGAGATATGGTCATTCTCACGGATCTTGCTATAATCCTCCTTATCGGCGAAAGTCAATGCTAACATTCCTTGTTTCTTCAAGTTTGTCTCGTGGATACGGGCGAAACTCTTGGCTAGGATCACTTTTACATTTAGGAAGCGAGGCTCCATGGCTGCATGTTCCCGGGAAGAGCCTTCACCATAGTTTTCTTCCGCTACGACGATCGAGGAAATACCATTTGCCTTGTATTGTTTCGCTACGGCAGAAACTGCTTCATATTCATTGTTCAGTTGATTCAATACAGAGTTTGTCTTCCCGTTGAAAGCGTTTACGGCTCCCATCAACATATTATCCGATATATTTTCCAAATGCCCACGGAAACGTAACCATGGACCGGCCATCGAGATATGATCCGTCGTACATTTACCTTCAGCCTTGATAAGAAGGGTCATATCCGTGAAATCCTCTCCATTCCAAGGAGCGAAAGGCTTTAATGCTTGTAGGCGGTTGGATTCCGGATCGATGTTCACCACTACGTTCTTACCCGTAGGTGCCAGATAGCCGTTATCCTTTACCTCGAAACCTTTCGGCGGAAAATCCGTGCCTTTCGGTTCTTTCAGTTTCACAACCTTACCATCCTCTGTCTTCAAGGTATCGGTCAAAGGATTGAAACATAGATCACCTGCGATGGTCAAGGCCAGTGTCAGTTCCGGAGAAGCGACAAAAGCATGTGTATTCGGATTACCGTCCGCACGTTTAGCGAAGTTACGATTAAATGAAGTAACGATCGAATTCTTACGGGTATTATCATCCGTATGACGTTTCCATTGTCCGATACAAGGACCACAGGCATTTGCCATAATGGTTGCGCCAATCCGTTCAAAATCACCGATAATACCATCTCTTTCCGCCGTATAACGGATTTGCTCGGAACCCGGGTTGATGATCAAGGGTGCCGCTACCGGTATTTTATACTCATAAGCTTGGCGAGCAATGGATGCCGCACGGCTTAGATCTTGATAAGAAGAGTTGGTACAGGAACCGATTAATCCGACCTCCATCTTTCGGGGATAGCCATTCGCTTTTACTTTTGCGGCAAACTCCGAGATAGGCGTAGCTGCATCCGGCGTGAACGGACCGTTGATATGCGGCTCCAATTCGGAAAGGTCAATAACGATTACACGATCGTAAAACTTATCTGGCTCGGCACGAACGTCCATATCCGCTTCCAGATATTCACCAATAGCTTCGGCCCAGCTCGCTACCTCGTCACGTCCCGTGGCACGAAGATATTGAGCCATTGTATTATCGAATGGGAATAAAGAAGTAGTCGCTCCTACCTCGGCACCCATATTACAGATCGTAGCTTTTCCGGTCGCCGAGATGGAGGCGGTGCCCGGACCGAAATACTCGATGATAGCGTTCGTTCCACCTTTTACGGTTAAGATGCCCGCTAGCTTAAGAATCACGTCCTTCGGCGAGGCCCAACCATTCAAACTACCAGTTAACTTAACACCAATTAGTTTCGGCATCTTCAGTTCCCATTCCATTCCGGTCATGACATCCACGGCGTCGGCTCCTCCTACTCCGATAGCGACCATTCCAAGTCCTCCGGCATTCGGGGTATGTGAATCAGTTCCTACCATCATACCGCCGGGAAACGCATAATTTTCCAATACCACTTGATGGATAATGCCTGCTCCGGGTTTCCAAAAACCGATTCCATATTTATCGGAGACCGATTTCAAGAAATCATAGACCTCGCTATTGCTTTTGGTAGCCGTATCGATATCCGTCTTGGCTCCCATATTCGCTTGGATCAAATGGTCGCAATGCACGGTAGCCGGTACTGCGGATTTTTCTTTTCCGGCGTTCATGAATTGTAAAAGCGCCATCTGAGCGGTGGCATCTTGCATAGCCACACGGTCGGGACGGAAATTCACATAATCCTCACCTCTTTTGAAAAGGCGAGTCGAGCTTTCATCGTATAGATGCGCATATAAGATTTTCTCGGCCAAGGTCATCGGGCGACCACCGATACGTTCGCGGGCTGTGTCCACTCTTCTGGGGAAATTCGCATAGAAATTTCTAAGCATGTCAATGTCGTACACCATATTCATATTCGTTTTTTATTGTAAGCCTTTTCGCAAATATATTTATCTATAACCAGCTAAAATGTAATAAATAAGACATCTGCCAATGAGTCTTTGTTTTTATTATCAACAAATATATAATATAATGAAATACAATTTGTTCGATAATTTCTATGAGGTTATAGAGGTTATTTATAATCTCCCGGATAACTTAGAAAAACGGGCTAATCGCACGTTTATTAATAAAACGTACCATTAGCCCGTTTTGTTCAAGCCTTGGAGCTGTTTTTTCTACTTATCGAGACTTTCTTTCCATCTTTGGGCATAACTATGCAAAATAGATGCGATACCCTTTCCGATCCGGACATAATCTTCCCGTTTAAGGTTGGCTAAAGATGCGCGGATAGACCACTCGGGAGCATCAAAACCTCCTCCGTTCAGTAAAACCAAGGAAGTTTCCTGTGCCAGACGGAAAACGACATCCAGAGGTTCGTAATTCTTTTTTAGATATTCCACGAAATCATCCCCATAGAATTTCTTAGCCCAGACAAGCATATCGATCTCGCTATAATATCCCGCACGCAAAGGGTCATCCAATAAGGTGAATCCGGTGCTTTCCCACAATGTGTGTAAACGCTCGTGGATCATATCCTGCATCCTTTTCTTATAGGTATTTTCCGCATCTAATAGAGCGAAAGACGCAAACAGAGACATTTGTGTTTGTTGTGGCAAGGAAAGACCGGCCGTATGATTCAAGGCTACCTGACGGCTATCGGCTACCATACGGTCGATGAAGCGGATATCCTCGGGATGTAAGGATAGACTGCTATATCGTTTTTTTAGAAGCTCCTGTTTATCCGTTGGTAACTCACGGATCATCCGGTCGTAAATATTATCTTGATGTAAAGCGATTACCGCCAATCTCCATCCGGTTGCCCCGAAATATTTGGAGAAAGAATAGACACATAACGTATTCTTTGGTAATTCGGCCATCATCGAGCGAAAATGCGGAATAAATGTTGCATACACATCATCCGTAATAATCATAAGGTTGGGATTGTCGTTCCGTACGATCTCAACGATCCTATTCATCAATGCTTTTGTCAATCCGTATGAAGGCGGGTTGCTCGGGTTTGTTATGAAAGCGGCTTTCACGTTAGGATCTTTCAGGACATCTAAATCCTTTTCTTGATATTGCCACGTATGATAGCCGTCTTTTGTCATCTTCAAGGCTTTTATCTCTATGACATTAAAAAGATAACGAGCCTGTTCCGGAATCTCTATATAAGGAGTGAATACCGGAGCGAAGAGAACGATCTTGTCTCCCTTATTCAACAAGAAATTCTGCTGCAAGGAATCGAAGATATAACACATGGCGGCAGTTCCGCCCTCGGTAGCGAAAAGGTCGAATATTCCCTCAGGGGGCTGGTTATCACATAATTCTTGGTCTAAATAATCCCGCACGAGCATTTCCGTATATTTCAAGATACGATCGGGAACCGGATATTGATCACCAATGACACCTTCCGCCCATTCGTATACAAGCTCATTCTCATCTACACCTTTTTCCGTGACCAGATATTCATAGGTACCCTTCAATAAAGTAGCGCCGGGAGATTGCGCATGTTTCTTTAGAAACTGTACGAAGCGAGATGCGATCCTTTTGCGGTTGGGAACCCCTGCGGCTCCGGCCATCTCATCTGCCAATTCGGTTTCCCGCTGGCATTCCTCCAAGGCGAACTGCCCTAATAGGAAGAATGCCTCCCGTGGAACCGTACTGATCCAGTTTGGATTTCCCCTTCCTGCGTTCAGCATGATGTGCGTACTTTTACGAGCGCTCTCATCCGCTAACTCTATCAAGATGTTCTTTAGCTCGAAAGGGCTAATCTCCGACATCTTTTTCTCATATTCTCTCGTGACATGTATTTTCTTCTTGTCCATACATTATATATATTACATGATTAGCACAATAACGACACCCCAGATGATTAATAAAGTATTACCCACCGCATAGGTAACGGTATAGCCTAAGGCTGGAGTCTCACTTCCTACGGCATCTTCCACCGCTCCTAATGCGGCGGTTGTCGTACGTGAACCTGCCGTGCAACCTAAAGTGATAGCCGGATGGAACTTAAAAACGTAACGTCCCATCAGAATACCGATGATAAGCGGGATAGATGTCGCTAAAGCACCGATAATAAATAAACTTATACCGACTTCCTTCAATCCGGTCACGAAACTGGGACCCGCCGTGATACCGACTACGGCGATAAACATATTCAGTCCCAAATTATTTAATATCCAGACGGAAGGCTCCGGAATACGCCCGAAGGTCGGATGCTTAGAACGAAGCCATCCAAAGACGAGCCCGGCTATCAAAGCACCTCCACTCGTACTTAGGCTAATCGGGACACCCCCGAAATGAATCGCGAGCGAACCTAAAATTCCCCCTAAGAAAATACCGATACCCACGAAAATCAAATCGGTCTGATTGGTTGGGCGATCGGGATATCCTAAAGCCGTCGCCGCTTTATTTACCTCTGATTTCATGCCTACCAATTCCAGCATATCACCGGAATCTATCACCGTAGCGGCCAAGACCGGGATATTGATACCCGCACGCCTTACGGACTTGATGCTAACACCATGCATAAACGATTGATTGCGTAAATAGCAGATCTTTTTCCCCACGTATTCCTTATGGATCACTAGTACGGGTAACGTCTCTGCCGGAAAATCGAGCAATTCAATGTCATTGACCTCGTCGCCAATCCAGTTCTCCTCTCCGATCACGAATTCCCGGCGACCGCTTAGGACAACCTCATTTCCGGTATGTAAAACCAAATCCGGTTTAACATCAGTTACTACATTATTAATACGGACACGCTCCACGAACAAATGCCGTCCCAATTGGTCTAAATATACCTCCAACTGCTTTACGCTTTTGCCATCCTTGAACCATTCATTACTAATCTTATAGGCCCGGAAAGTTACCGGACGGGCGGCAGGCATAAAGCCCGGTTGCTCGCTCTCGTCGTTATTTCCCATTTTAGCCTCTAGCTCTTTACACGCTTTTTTCACGTAGTCGAGTCCTCCTAAAAGACGTGGCCCGATATCACTCACCAACCATGCGGATCCTGCCGTACCGAAAATATAAGTTACCGCATAGGCCACGGGCATCACGTTGACCATAGCGCTTTTATCCGTATCGCTAATATTCATCTGTCCGATCGTATCTTCGGCAACTCCTAATACTGCCGACATCGTCTGGGAGCCCGCCAATAATCCTGCGGCCTCGCCTGCGTTATATCCCATAAGTTTCGCCAGCAAAAAAGGAGCGATCAAACAAAATATACACATGACGGCGGCGAAAAGCATTTGAGGAAGACCTTCCTTTTTCAATCCCCGGAAGAACTGTGGCCCAACGCTATATCCTACAGCGAAGAGGAACATCAAGAAAAAGACGGACTTTAACGGTCCGCTTATATCGATTTTCAATTGCCCGATCAATACACCGACCAATAATACGCTGGTAACCGTTCCCAGCGTGAACTTCTTTATCTTAAACTTGCCAATCCAGAAACCGAGAGCTAAGGTTATGAAAATAGCTAGCTCCGGATAATGTTGAAGTAAATTAGTTATCCATTCCATATCTATTTATTTGATGTTAAACAAAAAAGATGCTATTGAAACAGGGATTCTTTGAAAGATGTTGTTACTTTTCGGGATTATTTATATAAATTTGCGACCGCTTAGGTGATAGAGTTTGTCTACCGACAACTCTATAAAAGGGAATCCGGTTAGAATCCGGAACAGTGCCCGCTACTGTGAAGCTCTTGAAAAGGAAAGCGTTCTGCTATGCCACTGTCTTAAGAAAGATGGGAAGGTTGCTTTCCGAGCCAGTCAGGAAACCTGCCAAGCGAAGTAATGATTAATTCCTCCCGGGGTTAGGAGTAATTAAGAGGATAGAAATATCACCTATATCTAAAAGATGTTGGAGACAGAATAATACGTTGTCTCCGTGGGATTGATATGTAATCTAATTATTAATATATTCATATGATGAGGAAACACTTACTATCTTTCTTCCTGCTGGTCATCAGCCTAGTTTGTCGTGCGCACGATGGCGAGAATTTTGTAGCATCCGATTTATTCGCCTCTTTACAACCGGGCGATAAGGCCGCTTTATTGATGGTACATTTTGGAACAACCCATGATGATACCCGTGCCTTGACAATCGACGCGATCAATCAAAAAGCGAAAGAAGCTTTCAAAGATGTTGAGTTGCGTGAGGCATGGACTTCTCGCATTGTAATGCGCCGCTTAAAAGCTCGTGGCGTAGAGAAACTGAACCCGATCGAGGCCTTGGTAAAATTAAAGACTGATGGTTATACACATGTCTTGATCCAATCCACGAATATAATCGAAGGTATCGAGATGGAATCCTTACGTAAGGATGTTGCCACCATGAAATCTTCTTTCAAGGAGATTCGTATCGGTAATCCTTTATTGTATACACCGGAGGATTATGAGGCGGTAATCGTCGCTATCACAAAAAATGGGGCGAAAGAAGGCGCTACTTTATTGGTAGGCCATGGCACTTATACACCGGCGACGGCCCAATATGCCATGTTGGATTATATGTTGAAGGAGAAGGGGTTCAAGAATTATTCCGTAGGAACTATTGAAGGTTATCCTTCTTTTGATACGATGGAAGCTCAAGTAAAGGCCAATGGAACGAAGAAAGTCCTGTTGATGCCATTTATGTTTGTCGCCGGAGACCATGCGAAAAACGATATCGCCGGTGATTGGAAAGAGGAACTGGAAAAGAAAGGCTACGAGGTAAGCGTATTTATGGAAGGTCTGGGACAGAATCCGGATATTCAGAAGATCTTCATCGAACATGCCCGTTTCATGGCTAAACATAAGATGATCGATATCGTTGATAAGAAGAAAGCTTATGCGGTAGAGAAGGACTAAAAAAGTTCTCCAAATCTATGTTTTATTCCTTTCGGAAGAAAAAGTAATTCCTTCCGAAAGAAACTAAATTTTCATTCGAAGGAAAATGGAATTTCTTTCGAAAGGGATTTCACATGCATACAATAAACAGTTATAATGCTAAATATATGAAAAGAGTTTTGACAATCTTACCGTTGACAGCCTTATGTATCAGTACGATGCAGGCACAACACAAGAATGAGTACACGAATTTCGCCGATACGACATTCAATATTCAAGAAGTCGTAGCGACCGCCGCACGCAAGCCACGTCCACAAATCACGAAGTTGGACGTACCTATGAAATATCTTCCTATTTCAATTAATAGCATTACGGCGAGTAGTTTGGAGTTGCGAGGTATCCGTAATATCCAAGATGCGGTACGCTTTATGCCGGGCGTACGATTCCAGACATCTTATGGCGCATTTCAACAATTGTCGATCCGTGGTTTCGATCATTCTATCATGATGATAGACGGTATCCGCGATGAACGTTCGGCAATAAACAACTCTTATCCCGTACCCGATCTATCCTGTATCGAGTCTATTGAATTATTAAAGGGACCGGCTTCTGTACTTTACGGACATTCAGCCGTAGGTGGAACCTTGAATATCGTTCGTAAATCCCCGTCAGAGAAACAGAGCGTTAATGCCCGATTGGCCTACGGTAGTTACGAGAATAAAGAGGCGACACTTGGCATGGGCGGTAAATTGGTCGGTCCGGTCAATTATTACGCCAATGTCAACTTTTCCGATCAAGAGGGCTGGCGTGATAATGGCAACCGTCGCTTTTCCGGTTATCTGGCATTGCAAGCTAAAATGACGGAACGTGACATATTAGATGTTCGTGGAGGTTTTAACCGCGACTTCTATGGGACGGAGATCGGTCTTCCCGATTTAATGGCAAATGATGTATATAATGTGCAAACAGGACAGTTATATCTCCATAAAAATGATATGCTACCGGGACTTGACCGTGAGGCTCGTTACAATAACGAGTCCGACTTTATGAAGAATCATGCTTGGAACATATCGACGCAGTATACACATACTTTTTGGAACGGCGCAAAACTAACAGATCGCCTTTCTTACAATAACGACGATATCAACTATTTTGGGACGGAAGCCCTCAACTATCTCGAAAGTGATGATCCGATCTATGATCATTATTATATGAAAAACGGCCAGAAAAAATATATCTGTTTGGACAGTGTATATCTTTCTTTCCCGCTTCGCTTCTCCCATATAGCCAAGACGGTAGCCAATACGCTCGAGCTAAGCGGTAAATTCAGGACGGGTGAGATAAAGCATACGTATATGGGAGGTTACTCTTTCGTCGCCTTGAATCGTACCAGCTATTCGGGCTATAATTTAGGAGATGATGTTCAGGGTCCCGGCCTTTATTCGCATGTATCCGTTTATGATCCGCATAGCATGGGATATATGACCAGCAAATTCTCGAAAGCAACGGTTACGCATCATTATTCCAACAGCCTTTATCTTCAAGATATGGTTGAGTTCAACGAGCAATGGAAGGTATTAGCCGCTCTACGTTACGACTTTTTCCGTTATATGTCCGCCAGCGCTACAACTCCTACCGGACGACGTGAGTATGAGGAACATTCAAGCTTCAATATGATAAAGAATAAGGCGTTGACTTATCGTTTCGGAGCGGTCTATCTGCCCCATCCGAATACATCCATTTATGCTTCTTTCGCTTCTTTCTTCAAACCGATCCGTACGTTCTATCAAGATAATGTCGTTTATGTAGGAGGTGATGGAAATCGTTTCGAGCCTGCTCGAAATGAGGAAGTATTTAAGCCGGAGAAAGGATACCAAGCCGAGGTGGGTCTTAAATATCAATTGAACAATATATTAAGTGCCAATGCCAGCTTGTTCTATATCCGGAAGATGAACAGTACGGCTACGTTGACCAACAACTATCAAGAGGAAGTAAACGGCGAGACTACCACGATGAGTGTAATCGGACAGGTGGGTGTACAAGATTCCAAAGGTTTTGATTTTGATGTCACTCTTTCTCCGGTAAGCACGTTAGCGCTGACGATCGGTTATGGATTGAACGACTCCAAGATCCGGGAGATGAAAGAAATAAAGGATCCGGAATTAATCGAGGCTATCTATGGCAATAACCCGGATGAGACAAAGCAACAATTGAATAGCCAAGAAGGAAACTGGCAGAGCAACGTACCGAACCAGACTTTCTACGCATACGGCAGTTATACCATCCCTCGGGGTGTCTTGAAGAATCTGGAATTTCACTTGAGTAGCAGTTATACCGGTAAAGTATACCGTAATACGTCAAACAATTCTTGGTTCGATCCGTATTGGGTAACCGATTTCGGTATGTCTTATTTGTTGAACAACAATATCCACCTAACGTTCAACTTGAATAACTTGTTTGACAATAATTATTATAATCAAGCGCTCGGACAACAGATGGTGCCAAGCATGCCTCGCAATTTCCAAGTGGCTATCTCCTATACATTATAATATATAGAACATACGCTCATGAATCTATTGACAAAGATCATGCAATTTATACACAGGATACTGGGCACGGCGCTCAGTATCCTGTTCCTCGTTTGGTTCCTATCGGGATTGGTAATGATCTACCATACGTTCCCGCGAGCGGATCGGACCGATAAACGGGCGAAGATGGATATTCTCTCTCCGGAGAATCTTCCTTCGTTAGACCAGATAGAGAAACGTTTACCGCAGAACGAGCGGATAAGCCATGTTACCTTAAACAGCTATTTGGGACAAACTGTTTTTCATCTCCGGACGGAGAAAGGGAGCTATGATATTCCTGCCGACTCGACGGAAAGATTACCCGTAATCGACTGGAATCATATCCAACGTGTGGCATCACTATGGGATACCTCTTCCATAGCGAAGGTAGATTCCTTGTACACCTTGGACCAATGGATTCCATTCGGTCGTTTAAAAGAGGAATTTCCGATCTATAAATTCCATTTCGCCGATCCGGAACGACATGAATTATACATATCCTCTAAATCCGGGGAGGTTTTGCAATATACGGATAAAAACAGTCGTTTCTGGGCTTGGCTCGGGGCGATCCCTCATTGGGTCTATTTCACTTCCTTGCGGCAAGACGCTGAATTATGGATAAAGGTAGTTGTCTGGTTATCCGGCATTGGATGCGTTATGTGTATCGCCGGGATCTATTTAGGAATACGGGATTTCCGGTTAGCGAGGAGACGTCATTTGATTTCCCCTTATAAGAAGTTCTGGTATAAATGGCATCATATTCTTGGGGTGTTATTCGGTTTATTTGTCCTCACCTTCTGCTTTAGTGGTATGATGTCTTTGGCTCGTGTACAGGATTGGGGGTTGAAAGCCAAGCTCGATATAAACCCGGTTCAAGAACTGCGGAAGATGGCTCCTTCCCCACTCGATTATCCGTTGGATTACAGGGCGGTCATACAAGCCTATCCCGGCCAGATCCGTCAATTGGAATGGAGTAGTTTTGGTGATATACCCTTTTACATCGTACAAACAGACACGAAGGATATTGTCGTGAACGCAAATAAGAGTGACGGGATATCTTTATTGAACCTGCGACCGGAAGAAATCCGTTCCGTATTGTCTCAGATACATGGTATCGGGACCACGGCTGATATCAAACTGTTGGATGCTTATGATACGTATTATATCTCACGAAAAAGGAATTTAGAACTCCCGGTCTGGAAAGTATCTATTCAAGACGTGGATAATAGTTGTTATTACATTAATCCCCGTAATGGACAATACCGTTATGTAAATACGCCGTCTCGTTGGAACCATTGGATGTATCCGGCATTGCATAGCTTGAATCTGAAATTCTTGGTAGATCATCCGGTCTTATGGAATATCGTGATGTGGGGAACCATGTTGGGAGGCACGTTCGTTTCCTTATCCGGTGTATGGCTTGCGATAAAATATATCAGGCGAAAAGCGAGAAGAAAGAAGTAAAGCCTGTATATTTGTATTATATTTATTGAGAACATTGTATTATAAAATAGATTTGAATGAATAAAGGCAAGATTATAGTCGCCGGAATCGGCCCCGGTAGCGAGGCCGATATAACGCCTGCGGTTTTGGCCGCTATCCAAAGCTCGGATGTCATCATAGGATATAAATATTATTTCCGTTTTATCACCCACTTGCTTCGTGAGGGAACGGAATGTATAGATACAGGTATGAAACGTGAGCAAGCTCGTGCCGAGCAAGCTTTCGCTTATGCGAACGAGGGAAAGACGGTTTGTGTGATCAGTTCCGGTGACGCCGGCATTTATGGTATGACTCCTCTGATTTATGAGATGAAGAAAGAATCCGGAAGCGAGATCGAGATCGAGTCGTATCCGGGCATCAGCGCTTTCCAGAAAGCTGCGTCCTTGCTTGGCGCTCCTATCGGACATGATTTCTGTGTGATTTCCCTCTCAGACTTGATGACTCCTTGGGAACGGATCGAGAAACGGATTCGTGCGGCGGCCATGGCCGATTTTGTTACGGCGATCTATAATCCGAAAAGCGAGGGACGTTATTGGCAACTCTATCGCTTAAAAGAATTGTTCCTGCAAGAACGTAAGCCGGAGACTCCGGTCGGTTATGTACGTCAGGCCGGACGGGAGGAGCAAGAAGTTTCCGTCACTACGCTCGCTGATCTGGACCCCGAGCGGATCGATATGTTTACGGTAGTCTTGATCGGAAACTCACAAACATATCTTTCCGGGAATCATATGATCACTCCCCGGGGATATTATGGCGAGGTCAAACAGAAGAAAAGTGATACGGGTATCGGACAGGACATCATGATCCGTAGTTTCCGTACGATCGAGAAGGAATTGAAAAACCAAGAGATCCCGTTGGATAAGAAATGGGCGTTACTCCATGCCATTCATACGACGGCCGATTTCGATATGGAAAATATCCTGTATACGGACCCGGACGCTGTCTCTACATTATATAATAAGATCAGCGGCGGGGAAGTTCGTACGATCATCACCGATGTCACGATGGCTGCTTCAGGCATTCGTAAGGGAGCTTTGCGACGTCTGGGTGTCGAGGTGAAATGCTACCTTCAAGACGAGCGGGTCGCTGAGATGGCTTCGAGCAAAGGAATTACCCGTACCCAAGCCGGTATTCGCCGGGCCGTGGAAGAGCATCCGACCGCCCTGTTTGTCTTCGGGAACGCTCCGACCGCCCTTATGGAATTATGCGATTTAATACGTAAAGGTAAAGCGACTCCGGCAGGTATTATTGCGGCTCCGGTAGGTTTTGTACATGTGCAGGAATCCAAACATATGGTGAAACCTTTTATCAGTATACCGAAACTAATCGTGGAAGGTCGTAAAGGAGGTAGTAATTTAGCGGCTACGCTAGTGAATGCCATTCTTTGTTTCAATGACGCGAAACAACTAAAGCCGGGAAGAGACGTATGAACCGATTTTATGTCATAGGGCTGGATGATAATATGCGGCAATACTTTCCGCCGGAGGTATTGGAAATAATCTCGTCCCACCGGGTATTCTCCGGAGGCGTGCGGCATCATGAGATCGTACGTTCGCTCTTGCCCGAGAAAGCGGACTGGATCGATATAAAAGTTCCGTTGGACGAGGTCTTCGATCGCTATCGTTCGTACGACGGTCGGGAAAGCATCGTTGTATTCGCTTCCGGAGATCCTTTGTTTTTCGGATTCGCCGTTACGATTCAGAATCGATTGCCGGATGCGCAGATCCGCCTGTTCCCTTCATTCAACTCCTTGCAACTCTTGGCGCAGAACCTGTTGATGCCTTACCACGATATGCGGATCGTCTCCCTTACCGGACGGCCTTGGCACGAGTTCGATCGAACCTTGATCGAAAGCGCTTCTAAGATAGGCGTGCTCACGGATCGGGAACATACGCCTACGACCATCGCCCGCCGGATGCTGGAATACGGCTACGATAATTATACCATGTTTGTGGGAGAACGGTTAGGAAATACCGAACGGCAGAGCATCCGCCAATTCAGTATACAAGCCGCGGCAATGAATAATTTCGTTCATCCGAATTGCTTGATTCTCCGGAAAGAGCGTGACGGGCATTCCCGTAAGTTCGGCCTGCCGGATTCCGCTTTCGAGCATTTGAACGGACGGGAGAAGATGATAACCAAAATGCCGATCCGTTTGTTATCTTTAAGCATGCTGGATCTGATAAACCGGGAACGTTTTTGGGATATCGGCTTTTGTACGGGTTCTGTCTCGATAGAGGCTAAATTGCTGTTCCCGCATTTGCATATCACGAGTTTTGAGATCCGGGAAGAGGGACGAAAGTTAATGACTGAGAATTGTCATCGTTTTGGGACTCCGGGTATCGAGGCTATAATCGGAGATTTCTTATCGGTGGATTTATCAGCGTTGGAGGCTCCGGATGCAATCTTTATCGGCGGACATGGCGGGAAATTAGTGGAGATCCTTATGGTAGTTTCCAAAAAGATGAAAGAGAGCGGTGTCATCGTCTTCAACTCCGTATCCGACGAAAGCAAAGCGCTTTTAGAGGAAGCGGTCCGCCAAACCGGTCTTCGGATATCCGCCCAAACCCGTATCACGATTGATGATTTTAATACGATTACCGTGAATGTTATTTATAAATTATGAGTACAATATCAATTATTCCAATATCCGATAGCAGCCGGGTGCTTGCTGAGCGAATTTTAGCCTCTTATCCCGAGGCGAAGATCTTACCATTCGGCTCTTTCTCAAAAGAGGTTTTTCACGAATCCAGTAGTTTGGTATTTATAGGAGCGATGGGAATTTGCGTACGCAGTATCGCTCCCTTCGCGGAAGATAAGCATACTGATCCTGCCGTGGTTTGTATAGACAGTACCGGTAAATATGTGATTCCGGTCTTATCCGGACATATCGGTGGTGCGAACGACCTTTCCAAGGAATTGGCAAACCTATTAGGAGCCGAGGCAATTATTACGACACAAAGCGATAATACGAACCTATGGCCGCTCGACACGCTGGGGAAGAAATACGATTGGACCTTGATCGCCAAAGATAGCAATGCTGCCATCTCTACCTTTGTCAACGGAAAACCGACAGCGTTACTCCTTGATATACGAGATAAGGGAACGGATTATCTAGAGCGTACGGCCCCACCTCATGTCTCTATCTTCTATTCCTTCGAGGCGATACCGCAGCAAGACTATGAGTTATTGATGATCGTCAGTCCCAAACAATACGATACATCCATCCATACGATCACCTATATCCCGAAAGTCCTCCACCTAGGAATGGGTTGCCGCAAGGATATGCAAGGCGATCCTACGGTCGTTTACGAACATATTAAAGATGTATTGCGTGATAAACGCCTGTATCCGGAGGCCTTGGCGGATGTAAATACAATCGATTTGAAGAAATGCGAACCGGTGCTGACATTACTGGCTTATGGAGTTATGGAATGCCCTTTCCACACCTATACATCGGAGGAGCTGAAAGATATCCCGGTACCCAATCCCTCTGAGAAAGTACTGGAGGTAACCGAATCCCCAAGTGTATCGGAAGCTTCCGCCATTTATGCGGCTCATGGCGGTCCGCTTTTGGTCGAGAAGCAAAAAGCGGATTTAGGGAAAGGAAATGAATATACCTTTGCCGTAGCGTTAGATCGGACGGCCTGCCGCAAGGGACATATCGAGATCGTAGGAGCCGGTCCCGGCGATCCGGACTTGATCTCTATCCGCGGACGGCAAATGTTGGAGAAAGCGGATTTGATCCTGTATGCAGGAAGCCTCGTCCCGAAAGAACTTACCTTATGCGCGAAGGCAGGCGCTACGGTGCGAAGCTCGGCGGATATGAATCTGGAAGAACAGTTCGCGTTGATGAAAGAGTTTTATGATAAAGGATTGTTTGTCGTTCGTTTGCACACGGGCGATCCTTGCATTTATGGAGCTATTCAAGAGCAAATGAATTACTTTGATCAATACGGGATGGATTATCATATCACTCCGGGTATCTCCTCTTTCCAAGCCGCCGCCGCCGCTCTTTATTCTCAGTTCACGATTCCGGAGAAAGTACAAACGATCATCCTCACTCGTGGCGAAGGACGTACGCCCATGCCTGAGAAAGAGCAACTGCACAAACTGGCTCAAAGCCAAAGTACGATGTGTATCTTTTTAAGCGCCGGTGTCGTAGAGAAGGTCCAAGAGGAATTATCGCGACACTACGCCCCAACCCCTCCGGTAGCCGCTTGCTATAAATTGACATGGAAAGACGAGCGGATCTACCGCGGGCAATTGAAAGATCTCGCCAAGATCGTAAAAGAGAATCATCTTACGTTGACGACATTACTTGTCGTCGGGGATGCCATCGATAACCGCAAGGGCCTATCCCGCTTGTATGCGGATGAGTTCAAACATCTTTTCCGTAAGTAATGATACTGATTCTTGGAGGAACGACAGAAGGCCGTGTGGCTG
>UMKQ01066306.1_pt1 | contig 14983 bp, 15 predicted proteins | sample 1966371 | NCBI WGS metagenome assembly UMKQ01 (sample SAMEA4836180, study PRJEB28245) | human gut metagenome | biome: gut microbiome; material: fecal sample | place: Denmark | collected 2008
AAATGGGCATAGTACCACAGTATGGACTTCCAGTCTACCACATTGTCCAACTTTTGTCAATGAATATTTTCCACAATTCCGGGGCTTGCGCCTCGTTTTTTTGCGCCTATTTTGCCGAAAATCCCCTATACCTTCCATAGAAATCCCGGACTCTACGCTCCGTGTGTGTACGTTTTCCCTTCCCTCCCGTAAAATGAAGCCCGGAAAGGAGGCCCCCATGAATCAAATTCAGATCGGCAGATTCATTGCCGCGTCCAGAAAAGCCCGGAACCTGACCCAGAGGCAGCTGGCAGACAAACTTGGCATCAGCGACAAGACCGTATCCAAATGGGAATGCGGCAAAGGACTGCCCGAGGTCAGCCTGATGCTCCCCCTGTGCGCTTCTCTGGGCATCACCGTCAACGACCTTCTCTCCGGGGAACGGGTCAGCGGCACCAACTACCAAAAAAAAGCAGAGGAAAACATGATGGATCTAATGAAGGAAAATGAAGAAAGCAGGCGGTGGATGATCCTGTCCGTCATCTGCGCCGTCATCACGGTCATTGCGGTATGCACTCTCATCGTGATCGCGTCCTGTCTGGAAATGCCCGCGGTTGCCCGGGTCGCGCTGCTCGTATTCGCCGCCGCGGTCGCGGCCACCGGCGTCGGCGCGGCCGCCGTGCTGGACGTGAAGGCCGGGTATTACGAATGCCCGAGCTGCCACGCGGTCTTTGTCCCCACCATGGCGCAGTACGTAAAGGGTCTGCACACCCTCACCCGCCGCCGTCTGACCTGCCCCAGCTGCGGCAAAACAGCCATGTGCCGCCACCGCGTTGTCCGGTGAGGGCGGTGTTGACATTCGCAGATGTTCCGCCTATAATAGGTCTTGCGCAGTCGGCGAAAAGGAAGGACATATCCCATGAAAGAAAACAGAAAACTCCTGAAAGAGGTCCTCAAGGACATTCAGCATGACATGTCAGACGAGGAAGTGCTGAATCTGTTGGCAGACAGCAAGATATCCGTCAATCCCTCAATGGAAAAGTATACGCTCGGTCAGCGGGCAGCGGACGCCATTGCCAAATTTGCGGGAAGCTGGTCGTTTATTTTTTCCTTTACCGGTCTTCTGATATTGTGGATGATCGTCAACACACTGCTGGCCTCCAAAGCGTTTGACCCCTATCCGTTTATTCTGCTGAATCTGGTGCTGTCCTGCGTAGCGGCTATTCAGGCGCCGCTGATCATGATGAGCCAGAACCGGCAGGAGGAAAAAGACCGCCGCCGTGCGGAAAACGACTACAAGGTCAACCTCAAAACGGAAATCATGATCGAGGACATCTACGACAAGGTCAACGCCATCCTCGCCAAGCAGTCGGAGCTGGAAAAGCAGCTGCAAAAGCAGAGCGGAGGAAAAAGCGAATCCGGCGCTGATATAAATTCCTGATCGCGGTATCGAACCTCCGCCGCCCCTTTACCCTGATTCATACTGAACTCCAATTAAAATCTTTAAAAAAGATTTTAATTGCCTGAAGGGCATGGAGTTCATATGAGACATGTTTTGTGATTTCTTTCCTTATAAATCACAAAACAGGCAGCGCCGTCAGGCGATGCCTTCCTGATTAAAATTAAGATTTTAATCAGGAAATAGTATCAAAACGGGAGAACCCGCCGGAAATGCGGATTCTCCCATTTTCATTATGTTATTATATTGTCTCCACCGCCGTTACAGCGCGGAATAGCCGAAGCTGTTGACCAGAGCGTCCAGCTTCTGACCGGCCTTGCAGTAGGGGCAGTCCCGGTAGTCGTAGCTGGCGTAGCCGGGCAGGTCGTTGATGGTGTAGACGCTGCGCACGGGGTGGCCCGCCACTTCCTCCACAGCGCTGTAGATCGCGGCGACGCCCGCCACATGGCCGCCGTAATAGCCGATGGCTTCAAGGGAACGCTTGGCCGTAAAGCCGGTGGTAACGGAGGCCATCAGCACCAGAACGTGCTTGCCGGTGATCATCTTGCGGGTATTGTCCCGGAAAATGATCTGGGAGTTGGCGTTGTATTCCGGCTCCAGAACGTAGATGGTCTGGTGGGCGTTGATGGTCTGGAAGCCGCTTTTCGTCAGCTCCTCGGCCAGACACGTACCCAGCACCGCAGTGCCGTCCAGACACAGAATGGTATCCACCGGAGTGTCGTTGATGAAGTGGGACACCAGCTGATGGGCGCTGTCCTTGGCCTCGCTCAGGCGGGTCTTCTGGTAGGTGATGTCCACGAAGTAATTGATGTGGGAGTGATTGGTGGCAAAATGTCCCCGGGCGATGCGAAGCGGTGCGTTGCCTCTGCGGATGGGCAGATTCATCAATGTGATCATAACAGTTACCTCCGGTTAAATAATAAAAGCGTTTTTCTCATGTCCGGCAGAAGCGTTTTCGCCGGACACCTGAAAAACGCTTTTTTTCATTATATCCCGATACCGCAAAAAAGGCAAGGGCAAACCGCCCCTGCCCCTGCCAAATTTTACCTGCCAAACTTAGGCATGTTGCGCAAACGCAGCGCCTTTTCCTGCCTGTAGAACTGATGACCGATGATCCTGCACATTTTCCCCGTGCGGATCATCCAGTCCACCTTCCCGAAGCTCGCCCACATCACGTTGTCCGTCTCCCCGGGCTGCAAAACGATGCTTTTCAGGGGGATACGCCGGAACAGGCAGTAGTGGTCGTAGAAAATGTTGCGCTCCCGGTCGCTGTCCAGTAGCTCAAATTCCTCCGGCTCCGCCTGAATGCCCGTCTCCTCGTACAGCTCCCGGGCGATGGCCTGACGGCTGGTCTCCCCCGCCTTCACCGCACCGCCGGAATTTTCCCATGTTCCGGCGAAGCTCTTTTCCCGGGCGCGGCGGGTCAGCAGCAGATGCCCCCGGCCGTCGTAGACCCAGACGCAGACCACGACGCCGTATTCTCCCGGCTTCCATGGCGTTCCCCGCCTGTGCAGCTTCCCCGTCAGGTTCCGGTTCTCGTCGTAGATATCGTTCAGCTCCATCCGCCGCTTCCCTCCTCACTATATTGTTAGTTTAACACAGGAGTGAAAAAAAGGCAATGAAGAAACGGTTCATTTTCCCTTTTCCTATTGTATCTTCCGAAAAAATGTGGTAGACTGAATTGGATTATCCTATTTATCGTGTTTTGGAGGCCGTATGCGTTTTCATTTTCCCCCATAGTCCCCCTCCCCTGCAACTAAAAAACGATATTCTGGAGGGAACACTATGTCTCAATTAACCGAAGAAATCAGCCGGCGGCGTACCTTTGCCATCATTTCTCACCCCGACGCCGGTAAAACCACCCTGACCGAAAAATTCCTGCTCTACGGCGGCGCCATCGCTCAGGCAGGCGTGGTCAAGGGCAAGAAAAACTCCCGCGCCGCCACCTCCGACTGGATGGAGATCGAAAAGCAACGCGGCATTTCCGTCACGTCCTCCGTGATGCAGTTTCAGTACAACGGCTTCTGCATCAACATTCTGGACACCCCCGGCCATCAGGACTTCTCCGAGGACACCTACCGCACCCTCATGGCCGCCGACTCCGCCGTCATGGTCATCGACGGCGCGAAAGGCGTGGAGCCCCAGACCCGGAAGCTGTTCAAGGTCTGCGCCATGCGCCACATTCCCATTTTCACCTTCGTGAACAAGATGGACCGGGAGGCCAAGGACCCCTTCGACCTTCTGGACGAGGTGGAGCGGGAGCTGGGCATCGAGACCTACGCCATGAACTGGCCCATCGGCTCCGGCAAGGATTTTCAGGGCGTTTACGACCGGGAAAAGGCCGAGCTGCTGTTCTTCTCCGGCATCTCCGGAAAAAAGCGGGCGGACAAACTGGAAATCGACCTGTACGACCCGCAGGTCGCCCAGCTGCTGGACAGCGAGGAAAAGCACCGGCAGCTCATCGACGACGTAGAGCTTCTGTCCGCGGGCCGGGAAATGGATATGCAGGCCGTCCGGGACGGGCAGCTGTCGCCTGTGTTCTTCGGCTCCGCGCTGACCAATTTCGGCATCGAGCCGTTTCTGGAAGCGTTCCTGAAGCTCACGCCGCCGCCTCTCGCCCGCACCGCCGACTGCGGCGTGATCGACCCCTTCAGCCCGGATTTCTCCGCCTTCGTCTTCAAGATTCAGGCGAACATGAACAAGGCGCACCGGGATCGTCTGGCCTTCATGCGCATCTGCTCCGGCAAATTCCAGCGGGACGCGGAATATTTCCACGTGCAGGGCAATAAGAAAATGCGTCTTTCCCAGCCACAGCAGCTGATGGCCGCCGAACGGGAGATCGTGGACGAAGCCTACGCCGGGGACGTCATCGGCGTGTTTGACCCGGGCATTTTCTCCATCGGCGACACCATCACCGTTCCGGGGAAGAAGTTCAAATATTCCGGCATCCCCACCTTTGCCCCCGAGCATTTCTGCCGGGTATCCGCCAAGGATTCCATGAAGCGCAAGCAGTTCGTCAAAGGCACCGAGCAGATCGCTCAGGAGGGCGCCATCCAGATTTTCAAGGTTCCCGGCTCCGGCTACGAGGAAGTCATCGTGGGCGTCGTGGGTACGCTGCAGTTTGACGTGTTCCAGTACCGCATGAAAAACGAGTACGGCGTGGATCTGCGGATGGATATGCTGCCCTACGAGGAGATCCGTCTCATCGACGAATACCCCGGCGACCTGGCCGATCTGAACCTCGGCTCCGACGCGGAGCTTCTGGAGGACTATCGCGGCCGCAGTCTGCTGGTATTCTCCAGCTTCTGGGCGATCGACTTCACCTGCCGCCGCAACCCCGGATTGAAAGTATCGGAAATCGTGGTGGCAGAAGGCTGATATCCGCTGCTTACGTTGGGAGGGAATCGTGTGAAACCGTGGCAGCATTTCAAGACCATAACCAAGCACCGCTGGCTGGTGATGCTGGGCTGCTTCCGGGTGGGGCTGTACCGTCAGGGGCTGACCCACGACCTGAGCAAATACTCTCCCACGGAATTCTGGACGGGAGCGCGGTACTATCAGGGCAACCGCAGTCCCAACGCCGCCGAGCGGGAGGACAAGGGCTACAGCGAGGCATGGATGCACCACAAGGGGCGCAACCGCCACCACTACGAATACTGGACGGACATGAACCGGGAAACGAAGTGCTACGAGCCTGTCCCCATGCCCCGGCGGTACTTCGTGGAGATGGTGATGGATCGCCGTGCGGCCTGCATGACCTATCAGGGCAAAGCCTACCGGGACGATTCCGCCCTGCAATACTTTGAGCGCAGCCGGGAAAAGGATTTGATGCACCCGGAGACCAGCCGCCAGCTCCGCTTCATTCTGGGGATGCTGGCCGAGAAGGGCGAAGCAGAGACATTTTCCTATCTGCGCAGGTCGGTGCTGAAAGGAATGCCCTTCCCATGGGAGGAAGCGCAGGACAGCCTCACGCACAAATAAAAAGAAAACAGGAGCTGACCGGCGTTACCGTCCGGTTGGCTCCTGTTTATTGCATTTTCCACGCGATCATACTATTTCTCGATAAAATGGTTAACACCATTTTATCCTGCGAAGGATTCGCAGGCCGCCGGTGGCGGCGAGAAATGTATGGACTTACGTTTTTTGCGGCTACGCCGCTGGCTGCTGAAACAGCAGCCGAATAAAACGGTTTTTAACCGTTTTATTGAAAACTAGTATCAGCCATGGTGCGCCCTAATGATCCGCTGCATCGGCACTGTCCGGGTTTGGACGCCAGCCTTCCATAAGTTCATCGTTCTCCATGATAAACGGGCGCGCCGTGCTCTGTCCCCAGGAGACATCGTACTTGCCCATGAGATAATCGCTCAGTTCCGTGCGATCAGCAAAACGCAGCAGCCGGTACGGCTCCTGAAAGGCCACCTTTTCCACGAAATAAAGGGTCCCGTCATCCGCCGTCAGAAGCACCCCGACATGCCCAACAAACAGGATGGATTCCTCCTCGGTAGGCTTATCGTGGAAGAACACAGTGATGAGGCGGATTCTTTCGTTCTCCCGGAACGAAATTCCCCTGGATTTCCATTCCTCCCGCACAGCCTGAACATGACGTTGAACATCCGTGGTGTCCTCCGCCCTCATGGCGGAATACAGGGCGCGAAAATCGGTCAGACTGCTTCCCCCCAGCGCCTCCGGGTCAGTCCTAAGCGTTTCCTCGTCCATGAACAGCACATCTTCGCCCGCAGCATCCACAGGGGTGCTGTCTCCTGCGGACAGGAAATCACCGAACAGTTCCATTGCGGTTATCCGGCAGTTATAGCCCGGAAAATTGCCGTTCTTTGCCATCCACGCATCCTGCATCTCATATGGGTCATATTTTGTGTCCAGCGGTTTTGCCTTTTCAAAACCCGCCGTCAGCCATTCCTCCCGCACGCTTTCATTGAAGCTGTCTACACGGTTGAAGAAGCCCTGAATGCGGTTTCCTGACACCCCGGCGCCGGAAAGCATATCTTCCAGAAGCTTCTGTGATACGCTGTCGTTGAGGTTCGTGTACTCGATTTTATCCAATGCCGGACGCTCATCCGGCGAATCCGAATCCGCGCCGCAGCCCGCGAATGCGGAAGCGATAAGAATAGCACATATTGCCAGCATGATCTGCCGAAATGATTTCATAATCTGCTCCATCCTTTCGTAAAGCCTATTATACCACCCAGGCATAAAATCTATGCTAAGGGAGAGGCCGTTGGGGCGATTGGAACAGCGAAAGGCTGGCTTTTACTACCCGGCTGACAAAACGGATCATTTCCTCTTTGCTGTACTTGTCGTAACCCTCCACGACGACGTGCATCAAACCGTTTGACAGATGGGTATACATCATTTCCAGTTCTGTCTCACTGGCTCCGGGCAGCTCTTTCCGCCAGTAAGCAATGCTGCCCTTCTTGGCCAAGGCAATCATCCGCATGAGAACCGTGGAGTTTGTATTCCCCAGAATCAGAACCCGGCAGGCTGCCTGATTCTGATCGACCATATCGTAGATCGCTTCGATCAGAGCCGTCACGTCAAACGAATTGACATAGCGAAGGGATTCCTCAAATGCATCGATGAGCTCGTTCTCGATGCTCTCCATCAGGGCAAAACAATCGCTGTAATGGGCATAGAAGGTGGCACGGTTCAGCTGCGCCAGCGCGCAAACCTCCTTCACCGTGATTCTGTTTACAGGTTTTTCCTTCAGCAGCTTCAAAAAGGACTGCTTGAGCACCATTTGCGTATAGCGTTTTCTTGCATCCATCTTCTCCATATAGAGCCCCTCCAAAAAAAGTTTACAAAGATTATCAACACTTGGGCAGACGGTGTTGCTTTTCTTTCAGCCGTATGGCAAGTGCTGATTGTTTCCGTCTTTCCCCTCAAGTATACTGTACTTGTGAAAGATAATCAACACTTGTATGCTTATTGGGAGGAGGCTTTTTGAATGTTTGATCAATATCTTATTACAGGTGCTACCGGCTTCCTCGGTAGGGCTGTTGCAGAAGAGCTGGTGCGCCGCAGAGCGCAAGTGCATGCGCTTGTACTGCATAATGACCCCTATATCCATTTGCTCCCCAAAGAAGTCCATACCGTCGTCGGTGATGTGTGCGTGAAAAACTCGCTGGCAGACTTCTTTGCGGATGCCGGCAGCCGTACCTGTGTGATTCACTGCGCCGGTGTCGTCTCCGTCGCGTCCAGACCCGGTTCGAAGCTCTATCAGGTCAATGTAGGTGGGACATGGCGGGTTCTCCGGCAATGTATGAAGCGCAATGTGGGAAGGCTGATCCATGTCAGCTCTGTCCATGCCATACCGGAAAAGCCAAAGGGCTGCATCATTACGGAGGATTGCGAATTTTCTCCGGGGCTTGTGGACGGAGATTACGCCAAGAGCAAGGCGACTGCAACAGAGCTGGTCTTCGATGCGGCGAAGCGCGGGCTGAATGCCAGTATTGTCTTTCCCTCCGGCATCATCGGGCCGGGCGACATACAGGGCGGGAGCTTCACCTCAATGGCGAAGTCTTTCCTCTCCGGAAAGCTGCCCTTTGCCGTTCGCGGCGGATATGACTTCGTGGATGTGCGGGATGTGGCAAAAGGCATCCTCGCCTGCTCCGAAAGCGGAGAACCCGGCAAGGGATACATTTTGTCCGGCCACTATGTCACCATTCGCAAGATGCTTCAGCTCGTGGGAAAGGCTGCAAAGCTGAGGTATCGCCCCGTCTGCCTGCCGCTGGGGCTTGCAAAGCTGGCGGCTCCATACTATGAACGCCGAAGCCTGAGGGAGCAAAAGCCGCTGTTTTTCACCCCTTATTCCGTTGCCGTCCTTGCCTCAAACGGCTGCTTCAGCCATGCCGCAGCATCGGAACGCTTTGCATATCAGCCGCGCCCCGTGGAGGAGACCTTGCGGGACATGACAGCCTGGCTTCTGAATCAAAAAGGAACGTGATCCTCTATCAACCGAAAGCACCTTGGGCAGACTGCGCGTGCTATGGATATCACGCAGCGGCCGTCGTTAACGGCCTGCTCGTTCAGTTCCCGCGCCTTCGCAACGCTGACGGGGGAGTAATCGATTCCCTTCACGACGCCCTGCGGGCATTTTTTTCAGCAGCTTTTGGATGTTCGCACCGCCGCCGCAGCCGCAGTCCAGAACTTTTCCATCCGCGGGAAGCGTAAGGAACTTCATTCCCCAGCGTGCCAACGCCCGATGGCCGAAATTCATCATGGCAACCATGATCTCCCCGCCGAAGCCAACCGGCTTGCGGGTATTCTCAAAAAAGGACATTTTTCTGCCTCCTCAGCGTTTTTCCATCACAATGATCTTGTTGGAAATATTCCGCGCGGCGGTCAGCTTGTCCAGCACCTTATAAATCGGGACAAACACCGCCATGCCCTCGGTCAGACCGTGTTCCTCAACCAGCCGGAAATCCGGCAGCAGCGCGGCCAGAGCCATACCGTTCTTGACTCCCCATGTAAATTTTGCGTGGCTTCCCTCGATGGATTTTTCCTTGAAGCGCTTGACCACCATGGGGTTCATGGTCTCGACGAACACGGTGGCATTGGGGAACCGCCCGGCGATCACGTCAAAAATGCGCTTTACATCCGCTTCGCTTAAGTACATGGTCAGCCCCTCGATGATGACCAGCGCCAGCATCCGGGTCAGGCACGCCCCGCCCAGGGAGCAGCCATAGGCCGCGTCCAGGCGGCTGATGCCACGGTCTTTCAGATACACCGTGATCTCGTCCACCGTCTGCTCCATGGAGGTAAAGTCGCCGGGATACTCCGGCTGATGGCCGTCGTAAACCGCCTTAAAAACGTGCCACTTCTGCGAAAGCAGCTCGACAGTAGCTGTGAACGCCCATACCGGCTCCGCCGTACAGGGCAGAAACAGCAGCGTTTTCTCCTGCGTCTGCCCATGCTCCAGAATCTTCAAATTTCATCCCTCCCGTGCTTATTCTGTCCGCAAGTTAGTCTAAGCTAACCTGCAGCCTTTTGAAAAGCCGCCCTACAGCAGCTCCCATTCGTGTTGCCTATATCGTAGCAATGTCCGCCGGAAAAGTCAAGATATGCCGCAGACAAATCCAGCTTTTTTCCGGGTAATCGCCGGATTTGGGACGGAACACGCTGCCCGCTGACCTCAGGAAAAGAGCAGCCAACTTCCGTCAGCTGCTCTTGCACATACTATGTAGTTTCCCCTCGCCCTGCCGGATGTTTACAACAGTTTCACAGGACAGACGCCCGTGGCTTTGCCGCCGCGGAAGATGTCCTCCAGCGCCCGGAAGGCGGGAACGGCATAATCATAAGCGGCCAGCTTCCAGACGGTTTCGGGAATCTGGGATAGATCGTACGGGTTGCGCAATGCAGCCACTGCCATGGGCTTTCCCGTCGCCGCCAGGGCTTCCGCCAAAGCGAGCTGTCCCCGGAACAAATGGCCGTTGCAGGTGCCCAGGATGATTTTTTCACAGTTCTCCGCCTGCCGGAGCGCCGCACGAATTTCTTCTTCGTCCGGGTCTTTTCCGGTGACGAAGCCCTCCGCGCCGAAAGCGTTTGCCATGTACTCCGGGAAGGTCACAGCGCTCCCGTCCGCATTGGCCACGCCGGAGGTACGATAATCGGCGCAGCCGCAGAAGAAGGTGTTTTCATCCGCCCGGAAGGGCGTTCCGGAAATCTGGCTGATCGCCTGGCGCGCCATGCTTTCCGCAGCGCGGCGGTCTTCCGGCTGGTTGCAAAGACCCGGCTCCGCCTGAGCCGCAAGCATTTTCTTATAGCAAAGGATTTTCTCTACGGAAGCGCGGATCTCTTCCACGTCAAATTCTCCCCGCTCCGCTGCTTCGTTGACGGCTTTTGCGGCGGCCAGCTCCAGATCAAAGGCACTGGATATCTCCGCCAAATCCACACCGGCCTTGATGGACGCGACCACGCCTTCCGGCGTTCCGTAATAATCCCGGATGGCGCCCATTTCCATGCAGTCCGTGAGAATCAGCCCCCGGAAGCCCAGCTTCTGCTTCAGAAGCCCGGTGACCATCCGCCGGGACATGGTGCAGGGAACCTGCTCCGGCTCAATATTCGGGAACAGCACGTGGCTCATCATGATGGCCGGTACCCCGGCTTCGATGGTGCGGCGGAAGGGGATCAGCTCCAGCTGCTCCAACGCTTCCTCCGTTTTGTCCACCCGGGGAAGCCCCAGATGGCTGTCCACCGCCGTATCGCCGTGGCCGGGGAAATGCTTGGCGCAGCACAGCACCCCGCTTCCGGCATAGGGTGCGATGGCGGCACAGCCCAGGGACGCCACGCGCTCCGCTTCGTCGCCGAAGCTGCGCACGCCGATCACCGGATTGGCTGGATTGCTGTTGACATCCAGCACCGGCGCCATGTTGAAGTTGGCTCCCAGCCCCCGCAGCTGCCGGATGGTGATCTCCGAAGCCAGGCGGGCATTTTCCGGGTCTGCGGTGGCCGCCAGCGCCATGGCGCCGGGGACGTTTACGGCGTCCTGGGGGAGCCGCGTCACCATGCCGCCCTCCTGGTCGATGATGATAAAGGCAGGGTAGCCCGTCTCTTCCTGAACCAGCGATTGAATCTCGGCGCAGAGCGCGCGAAGCTGCTCCGCGCTTTCCACGTTGCGCAGGAACAGGATCACGTTGCCGATCTTGTATTCCCGGAGCAAATTCTTAAATTCCTCAGGCAGCGTTTTCCCGTGAAATCCGAATACCAGCTTCTGCCCGAGCATTCGTCTCATTTCCATATTTTCAGAGATTCTCCAATGTCTGCACCAGCTTATACTGCTCTTTGGGAATCATGAAGCACTCGCAGTAGCCCTTCCGCCCCTGGATGCCCCGCAGGCGCTTTAAGTGGGAATAGTATTCCTTATAGGGAAAGCTGGTGGAATGCACCGCAAACCAGTGGTGATCGATGGCCTTTTCCCACAGGGCATATCCGTCGCTCACGTCCACATAGACGTATGGCTCAAAGCCGGGGGCATCCTCCCAGTTTTCCGCAAAATAAAGCTTTTTGGCAAAATGCTTCGGCAGCTCCCGCTGAAAGCCCTCAATGGCGGCATAGAACCAGGCGTCCACCACGATTCTGTGGCAGACAATGTGATCCTTGTGCATACTGTTTTCGTGGTGGGTGACGATGATATCAGGCTTGACCTTGCGGATGATGTCGCAGACGGCAAAGCGAACCTCGTCATTGTCCGGCAGCAAGCCGTCTTCGTAATCCAAGACGTAGGCTTCGCCCCCCAGCTCTTTGGCAAAGGCCTCTGCCTCCGCGATTTTTCCCCGGCGGTATTCGGCAATATCCGCCCCGGCGGGAGCGCCCTTTTCCCCGGCGGTCAGCGCCAGAGTCACGGCCTTGCCGCCGTGAACGGCGCAGGACGCCAGCAGCGCCCCGGCGGTCAGCTCGGCATCCCCAATGTGGGCGCCGATGGCAAGTACAGTCTGTGTCTTCATAGTCCTACAGCTCCTTCAGCATGACACCGAATGTCCGGACAACCCGGAAACCGGCGTTGAGATAAATAAACCTGGCATGGTTGTCTTCCCCGGTAAACAGTGACATATACTTTGCTCCTGCCTGCTTTTCCCGCTCCAGAAGGCGGTAAAACAGCAGCGTACCCAGGCCGTGCCCCTCAAACTGCGGCGCAACCCCCAGGCCGGCAAAATAGCCCCGCCCCGTTTTTTCCGGGTACACAGGCCCGGTGAATCCGGCGCAGACATTGCCTTTCAGGCCGACCAGCAAATCCATGCCGCTTTTGCCGGCTGCCGGAATCTCCTCCGACCACATGGTGTTGTCCAGCGCCGCCACCATTTCCTCCAGGCCAACGTGCCGCCTGGGGTCATAGCGCTCTACGTGGTAGCCCTCCCCGCCCATCTTCGCGGCCTTTTCCTCCACCCATGCCGGGGTTTCATAATCTGCCAGATTCCGGTACATGGCGCATTCCCGGGTGCTTTCCCGGTAGCCCAGGGACAGCATCCGGTCATGCAGCGGAAGATCCGTCGCCACGCCGGGGGCGTTGTTGTGCTGGTGCCCCGGTGTGCCGGGGAGAATCCATGGCAGGCGGATAGGATTGAAAAATGTGACAGCGCAATAGGTCTTTCCCGCCTTCCGGAAGGCGTTTTCCAGTGCAGAGAGAAGCAGTGCCGTATTTTCGTCGGAATCTGCCTCCGCCGCTAAGATCAGGCAGCTTAAATATCCCCGGATATCTCCCTTGGGGATGCCCGCCCCGGTGCAGCCGTTGACAAAGCCCAAAAGCGTCCCCTTTTCCTCCAGAACGAAGGTGTACGCCGGGGAAAAGTTCGGATGCCGGGTCAGCAGACGGTGGAAATCCTCCAGCGGCACAGGCGCATAGCCCATGGCGGCTCCCGCCGTGTTCCACAGAGAAAGCATGGCGCTTTCATCGTCAGGGGTGTAAGATCGAATCATGATAAAGTCACCTCAGTATGGCAGCAGCCCCCACTGAGAAAGCGGGGGCTGCGCGACGTGTCAAAAAAGCCTCGCAGAGGAAAGCCGTCCGCAGGCGGCCAAGGAGTGCGCGCAGCAGACTGCAAGTCCCTTGTCAAAAAGGCCAACGGCCTTTTTGACAGTCTAATCAGCCCTTGACGGCGCCGATGGTGACGCCTTCCATAAAGTACTTTTGCAGCGCAAAGAACAGAATGAACATGGGCAGCGCGGAGATGGTGGCACCGGCCATCATCGGGGCGAACAGCGTTTCGTTAGCAAACTTGAACTGCTTCAGACCCACCTGAATGGTGTACATAGCGGGATCGTTGGTCACCAGGAACGGCCAGAAGAAGTCGTTCCAGCTGGCCATGAAGGTGTTGATCGCCATGACCGCCAGCACGGTTTTGGCCAGGGGCAGGACGATTTTGACAAAGATCTGGAACTGATTGCAGCCCTCAATCTTGGCGCTCTCGATCAGCGGCGTGGGCAGGCCGGAGAAGAACTGCTTGCACAGGAAAATGTTGTAGGCCGTGCACAGGCCGGGCAGAATCATGGCCGCATAGGTGTTGGTCATAGAGAATTTCTGCACCATCAGGATGTACAGCGGAACCTGGGTCACCTGATAGGGAATCATCATAGCCACCAGAATCAGGCCGAACAGAATCTTGCTGCCCTTGAACCGGATCTTGGCGAAAGCATAGCCCGCCATGGAGGCAAAAATCACGTTGCCGATGACCGCCCCCGTCGCCACAACCACGCTGTTGAGAATCCACCGCAGGGAATGATCGCTGAAATGGAAGAACGCGTCAAAGGATTCCAGCGTAAACCGGGAAGGCAGGATCGTGCGCATATTGCCCGCCGTGGACACGTTGGGGCCGAAGGACGAGAGAATCATGTAGCAGATGGGGAACAGCGTCGCCGCCGCCAGAATGATCAGAACGATGGCGATGATCGTATTGCGGAGGTGAAGCACCTTCCTGTTGTTCAGGTGCTGGGAATACAAACCGGTAGTAGCCATAATCCTCCTCCTTAATACTCAACGTCCACGCCCATGAGCCGGAACTGGAACAGGGACATGATGGCGATGGCGATAGCCAGCAGGATGGCCTGGGCACAGGCAAGACCGTACTTGCCGTACACAAAGGCGTTGTTATAGATCAGCAGGCCGATCATGGTGGTGGCGTTGTCCGGGCCGCCGCCGGTCATCATGTAGGCGTTCATGAACACCTGGAAGGAACCGATAACGCCTGTGACCAGCAGGAACAGAGTCGTGGGCTTCACCAGCGGCCAGACGATATAGCGCACTTTCTGGAAGAAAGTGGCGCCGTCCAGCTCGGCGGCCTCAAAATAGCTGTTGTCAATGCCGATCAGCGCGGCAATATAGGTAATAATCCGAACACCGTGGCTGGAAAGCAGCGCCATGATGATCAGAGAAAGCATCGAAGTTCTGGTAGAGGACAGCCAGTTCTGCGCCGGAATGCCGAGCGCACCCAGCAGCCGGTTGAATATGCCGTCCGGAGAAGAATCGTACAGCCACAGCCACACCACGGACAGCGCGACGCCGGATGCAATGCCGGGCAGATAATACATTGCCTTGAAAACGGACTGCACCTTCTTGTGGAAGGGCAGGATCATCACAGAGATGCAGAAGGACATCAGCAATGACAAGGGCACGACCACCGCGGTATAAACCAGCGTGTTCCGCGCGGCCTTGTAGAACAGGTTGAACTTGGAATATTTCAGGGTGTCAATATAGTTTTGCAGGCCGATAAATTCCGAGCCGAAGGGCTTGTAATTGAAAAAGCTGGTGTAGATCGCGCTGAACACGGGATACAGCGTGAAGACGCAGAAAATGATCATGGCGGCAGCGATGAAAATATAGCCCCACAGGTCTTCATTGGTAAACTTCAGTTTATGGCGGACTGGCTGCCGCTTTTGTTTTGTGCTGTTCATAGTCCTACCTCCCAGGGTTGCAAAGTCTCCGGAACGGCCAATCCGGCTGAAAGCGGGTAACCATTCCCTCACTGTCAGCCTTTGCCATTTTTCCAGAGCATTCTTATACTGAACTCCAATTAAAATCTTTAGAAAAGATTTTAA
>UMKQ01049912.1_pt1 | contig 14951 bp, 16 predicted proteins | sample 1966371 | NCBI WGS metagenome assembly UMKQ01 (sample SAMEA4836180, study PRJEB28245) | human gut metagenome | biome: gut microbiome; material: fecal sample | place: Denmark | collected 2008
GATCCCATCGGCTTTCGAAGCTCTGTCCCCGAAAAAATAACATCTTCCATTCTAGAACCACGAAGCTGTTTTGCTCTTTGTTCTCCAAGCACCCATCGAACAGCATCTGCAACGTTACTCTTTCCACTTCCATTTGGACCTACGATTCCTGTGATCCCATGTTCAAATTTAAAGATCATTTTATGGGCAAAAGATTTAAAGCCATTGACCTCAATACTTTTTAAATACATGTCCACCTCTGTTTCGTGTTATTTTTTGTGGCGTTTGATCGCCTCAAATGCAGCATGCTGTTCTGCTGACTTTTTACTATGTCCTGATCCTGTTCCGATCACATTCTCTCCAAGACGTGCTTCTACCGTAAAGATTTTGGCGTGATCTGGACCTTCTTCTCCAACAAGCACATATTTTAATCGTCCTTTTCCTTCTCCCTGAACAATCTCCTGAAGATTCGTCTTTGCATCGAAAAACAGAACTTTATTTTCTACATCTTTAAATAAATATGTCTCAATGAATTTTGTTGCTGTTTCGATTCCCTGATCTAAATAAATCGCACCGATCACAGCTTCAAATGCATCAGAAAGAATGGAATCTCTTGATCTTCCACCTGTCATATCTTCTCCTTTGCTTAAGAGAACATATTTCCCAAGGTTGATATCTCTTGCACATCCTGCAAGTGTCGGCTCACATACAAGACTCGCCCTGATCTTGCTTAACTTTCCCTCTGATTCTTTCTGGTATGTGCGATACAGATAATTACTTGTTACCAGCTCAAGAACTGCATCTCCCAAAAATTCGAGACGTTCATTATTCTTATCTTTGCTCATTCTTCGTTCATTTGCATAGGAACTATGAATGAAGGCATTCCAAAGTCGGGATGGCTCATGAAATTTAATTCCTATCTGCTCTTGAAATTCTTCCACACTTTTTGCATCCATTTTCTTCTTATCCTTTCACAATCTGGTCTTTGATCTTCTGCGTAATATCTTCTTCGGCAAATGCGATACACTGAATGATCGCATTTTTCATTTCTTTTGCACTTGAAGATCCATGTGCTTTTACAACCAATCCATTTAATCCAAGTAATGGCGCTCCACCATATTCAGAAGCATCAAATTTCTTTAATGTCTTCTTTAATGCTGGTTTTGCTAATAGTGCACCGATCTTACTCTTTAATGTTGACATCATTCCTTCTTTGATCTGACTGACTAACACTGCTGCTAATCCTTCTTCCAGTTTCAGAACGATATTTCCTGCAAATGCATCACATACAACAACATCCGCTGCACCGTATGGGATTTCTCTTGCTTCGATACTTCCGATATAATTGATATTTTCACATTCCTTTAATAATGGACCTGTTTCTTTTACCAGCTGATTTCCTTTGGCTTCTTCCACACCGACATTGACAAGTCCAACTCTTGGGTTTTTGATTCCAAGAACATCTTCCATATAGATAGATCCCATCTGTGCAAACTGAAGCAGATATTCCGCTTTCGCATCCATATTCGCTCCAGCATCGACTAATAACATCGGACCTTTGGCTGTTGGCATCACTGCTCCCAGTGGTGCTCTCTTGATCCCTTTGATCCTTCCAACAACAAACTGTCCTCCAACAAGGATCGCTCCTGAACTTCCAGCTGATACAAATGCATCTGCAGTCTTATCCTTTACCATTTTCAGGGCGACCACCATGGAAGAATCTTTCTTGTGACGAATCGCTTCTACTGGTGATTCGTCACAAGAAATTTCTTCTTCTGCATTCACAACTTCAATTTGTTCATTTTTATACTGATATTTGCTTAATTCTTCATGAATCCTTGGTGCTTTTCCTACAAGAAATACTTTCAGATTGTTTTTTTCATTCACAGCATCAACGGCACCTTTTACAACTTCTCCTGGTGCATGATCTCCACCCATGGCATCAACTGCCACTTTCACTAATTTCTCCATATGACCTGTTACTCCTTTTCTTAAAAATAGGAAATGCCACACGCCTAAACCTTCTTAAAAAGCCTAAACGTATGGCATTTCTCTTCATTTACCATTATTCAGCGTGTGCTGAAACAATTTCCTTTTTATTGTAAGATCCGCAGGCTTTACATACTCTGTGAGGCATCATAAGAGCACCACATTTGCTGCATTTTACAAGTGTTGGAGCAGTCATCTTCCAGTTTGCTCTACGTCTGTTTCTTCTTCCTTTGGATGATTTATTCTTTGGACAAATTGACATTGGTTTTACACCTCCTTAAAATTCTTAAAAATATCCTGAATCGCTGCCATACGAGGGTCTGCCACCGTACGATCGCAGCCACACTCTTTTTCATTCAGATTCGTTCCGCACACCGGACAAAGTCCTTTGCAGTCTTCTTTGCATAACACTCTGGACGGAAGTTTTGGAACAACTTCATCGAAGATCAGTATATCAAGATCAAGATACTTGTCCTCGATATATGAAGAATCTTCTTCATCGAGATCCGAAAAATCTAATTCTTTCATCACCTGCACGGAAATCGGATAACTCACTTCTTCAAGACATCGACTGCATGGAATTCCAAGCGTGACTTCTGTCTCAAATGCAAATGATATCTTATCCTTTCCAATATTTCTAAAAACAATCGAAAAATCATTCTTCTCTCGAATAGGATAAGACACACCTTTAAGCTTAATCTCATTCAGATCGATTGACGCTTCGACGGTTTCTTCATATTTAGGTACTGAAATAATTTTTGATAATTGAATCTTCATACGATCTCCTAAATTTTCATACTGTACTATTATACGAATGTGCTTCTGGTTTGTCAAGTAATTTTCCTTACTTTTAAAAAAACAATCCAGAAGCACATTTTAACAAGCTTTATTTTTTATGAAATGATTATTTGACAAGGGCTACTGTGTCTCTTGCGATCATTAATTCTTCATTTGTTGGTACACAAAGCAGTGTAACTTTAGAATCATCTGTAGAGATGATCGCTGTTTCTCCGTGAACATCGTTCTTCACTTCGTCAAGTTCTGTTCCTAAATATCCAAGATATTCGCAGATTGCTTTACGTGTGATATCATCATTCTCACCAAGTCCTGCTGTAAATGCGATCGCATCAACACCATTCATAGCTGCTGTGTAAGCTCCGATGTATTTTGCTACGCGGTATGCATATGCATCTAATGCTGCAGCTGCAACTTTGTTACCTTCAGCTCTTGCTGCTTTTACATCTCTAAAGTCAGAAGATACTCCTGATAATCCGTAAACTCCTGATTCTTTGTTTAAGATATTTAATACTTCAGATGCTGTTTTGTTTTCTTTATTCGCAATAAATTCAATGATTGCTGGATCAAGATCTCCAGAACGTGTTCCCATGATCAGTCCTTCAAGTGGTGTTAATCCCATAGATGTGTCTACTGATTCTCCACCTTTAACTGCTGTAACACTTGCACCGTTTCCTAAATGGCATACAATGATCTTTAAGTCTTTGATATCTTTTCCTAAGACTTTTGCTGTCTCTAAAGATACGAACTGATGAGATGTTCCGTGGAATCCATAACGGCGGATACCATCTTCATCGTAGTATTTTCTAGGAATACCATATAAGAATGCTTTCTCTGGCATTGTCTGATGGAATGCTGTATCAAATACTGCTACCATTGGAAGTCCTGGCATTAATTCCTGACATGCGCGAACTCCGATCAGTCCCGCTGGGTTATGAAGTGGTGCGAATACGCTGCATTCTTCAACTTCTTTGATAACTTCATCTGTGATCAGGCATGATTTTGTGAATTTCTCTCCACCGTGAACAATACGATGTCCTACAGCTCCGATCTCATCAAGACTTTCTACAACTCCGTTTTCTTTATCTGTCAGCTGGTCGATAACGATTCCGATCGCTGTCTTATGATCTGGCATAGCTGGTGTAGATTTGATCTTGTCTTTTCCCGCTGGCTGATGTGTTAATGCTCCATCAATTCCGATTCTTTCACATAATCCTTTTGCTAAAACACTTTCTGTCTCTGAATCGATTAACTGATATTTTAATGATGAGCTTCCGCAGTTGATAACTAAAACTTTCATGAACTATGATTCTCCTTATATTTTTCTTATTTATCTGCTTCCAGTGCTGCTGCCTGTACACATGTGATCGCTACTGCACCAACGATATCTGATGCTACACATCCACGTGATAAGTCATTGACCGGTTTTGCGATTCCCTGTGTGATAGGTCCGAATGCCTGTGCTCCACCTAATCTCTGTACTAATTTATATCCAATGTTACCAGCATCTAAGTCTGGGAATACTAATACGTTCGCTTTACCAGCAACTTCACTTCTTGGAGCCTTACTTGCTGCAACTTCTGGTACGATCGCTGCGTCAAGCTGTAATTCTCCACAGATCAGGTACTGAGGGTATTTTTCTTTAGCGATGTTTGTTGCTTCTACAACTTTTGTTACATCGTCATGTTTTGCACTTCCACATGTAGAATGGGATAACATTGCAACTCTAGGTGTTGCTCCGATCAACTGCTCAAATGTCTTAGCTGAGCTTGAAGCGATTGCTGCTAACTGTTCTGGATTTGGATTCTGGTTCAGTCCACAGTCAGCGAATACGAAACATCCGTTTTCACCCATATCTTTAGCCTGTGTATCCATTAACATGAAGGCTGATACGATTTCTGTACCAGGTGCAGTCTTAACAACCTGAAGTGCTGCACGAAGTACGTTTGCAGAAGAGTTGATCGCTCCTGCTACCATTCCGTCTGCATCTCCAACTCTTACCATTGTTGCTCCGAAGAACAGTGGGTTGGATAACAGGATCTCTTTTGCATCTTCTGGAAGCAGTCCTTTGCTCTTTCTTGCTTCACACAAAGATTCGATATATGTATTTAAATGATCACAGTTCTCTGGATCAACAAAAGAAGCTTTGGCTAAATCTAATCCTTCTGCTTCTGCTTTTGCCTTAATCTCGTCTTCTTTTCCAACTAAAATAATATCAGCGATCCCTTCACTGATAACCTCTGCTGCTGCTGTTAATGTTCTCATGTCTGTAGTTTCAGGCAGTACAACAGTTTTCTTATTTGCTTTTGCCTTGTTTTTAATCTCATCAATAACACTCATTTTTCGCGTTGCTCCTTTCAACTTTCCAAAAAGATGAATTTAATCTTGTTAAATTATACAACATCATTTCTTTGTATACAATAATAGTATTTGTATTTTTCGTTGTACATTTCCAGAAAAATCTATATTCTATTCTACATTTTTTTGTTTTCTCTGACAAGATACTTGTTGCTCATTTTTCATTTTTTGTGCAATTTTACTTTTATTCATTTGTGATTTATAATACATTTACAAAATAAACGATTCAAATAAGGAATCTCGAAAGGATATTTTATGAAAACAGCAGCTATCATTTGCGAATACAATCCGTTTCACAATGGTCATGAATACCACATCATGCAGACAAGGAATATCACGGGTGCAGACTGCGTCATTGCCATCATGAGTGGAAACTATGTACAGCGCGGAACTCCGGCGGTTATGGACAAAAAAATACGTACCAAGTCTGCCCTTCTTGGAGGTGCCGATCTCGTGATCGAACTCCCCTTATTTGCAGCATGTTCATCTGCCCCTGATTTTGCAATTGGAGCTGTCAGTCTGCTTCACAAACTAGGGGTGATCGACTACCTTTCTTTTGGAAGTGAGTGTCAAGATATTAACAAACTTAAGCAGATCGCATCCTTTCTTATCCAATATAAAGAAGAAATCGAGCATGGTACAAAAGAGCTTATGAGTCTCGGACATTCTTATCCGAAAGCAAAAGAACTTTATCTTAGAGAGCATCTTGATGATGCTTCTTTGATCGAAGTATTAAAACAGCCGAATAATATTCTTGGGATTGAATATTTAAAAGCTTTGCTACAGTTAGACAGCCCTATCATTCCCGTCTGTGTTACCCGTGTTTCAAACGATCATCACAGCAAGGAGTTGACACCTTCGATTTCTTCTGCAACATCCATCCGTGAAATCTTAGAACAAAACCAGATCAGACCTTTATTCTCAAGAGTCCCTGAAGCTTTGCATGATATCTATCAGATGCATTATCAAAAAGATTTTCCTGTCTGCCTGGATGATTTTTCTCTGCTTTTACATGCAGCTATTTATTCTTGCGAAGATCTTACACAGATCAGCGGTATTTCAAGCGATTTTAAGGACCGTATTTTTAAGATGTTAAAATCTGATCTTTCTTTTGAAGAACTGATCAGTGCCTGTAAGACCAAAAACCTCACCTGGAGCAAAATAAGCAGAAATCTTTTGCATATCATGCTTGATATAACAAAAGAAAAGGTTGAAAAAGCACGAACTTACGATATGTCTCCTTATTTTCAGATTCTAGGTTTCAAACGTTCTGCTTCCTTCCTGATCGGGAATATCAAAAGAAAATCTTCCATCCCTATGGTCCGCCATCTGCGTGTTATGAATGATCCTTTATCCAAAGATCAAGAAGAATTATTATCTACAGAACAACGTGCCAACCAGTTATATCGTACCGTGATCGGACAGAAATTTCATACGATCATAAAAGATGAGCAGATCATCTTCTAGTTTCACCTCCCGCTTCATACACTATAAAAAGAAAGCGGGAGATTTTTCATGAAAACCAGTTTTATCCAGTTTTTACTTATTTTTAGTGTTCTTTCCTTGTTATTTTTTCCACAAACATCGGTCCAAGGCGCAAAAAATGGGCTGATTTTATGGTCTGCAACGATCACACCGACTCTTTTACCTTTTTTACTGCTCACTGGTTTTATGCAATATTACCAAACGTTCCATCTGATCTCCCGGCTCTTTTACCCCCTCAAAAAACTTTTTCCTGGTATCAATGAGGACTTTTTTTACACCTGTATTCTAGGTTTTTTTTGTGGATGTCCCCTCGGTGCGAAGATCATTGATGATTTTATTTCTTGTGGATCTTTTACGAAATCTGAAGGAGAAAAGCTATTATATACCTGCAATCAGATCAGTCCCATGTTCTCTGCTGGATATACTCTTACATTGATCCTTCATGGCAAAATTTCTGCTCTGCGCTTTTTCTTTTGCCTGTATTTTCCTGTCATGTGTTATCTGATCTATCTGGTCTTTTTATTTTTTACAAGCGATTTTCTACATACACACCACTCTTCTCCCACCATTGCACACAAAAAATCAGCAGATCAGGTAATCTTTGATAGTCTTCATTCCATTTTCATGATCGGAATCTGTATTATGATCTTTTCAATTGCCGTTTCTCTTTTAGAAATTCTTCCACTTCCTTTCTATTTAAAAAGAGGATTGACCGCTGTTCTTGAAATCACAAATGCCATCTCCCATTTTGGTTCTTCCCATATGTCTATCAGCCGCAAAGTCATATTATTGTGTATGATCACTTCTTTTGGCGGGTTGTCTGCTGCCGTGCAGACTTTAAGTGTATACAAAAAGAGCAGACTCTCCCTCTGGAAATATCTGCTCATAAGATCTCTTTTTAGTGTTTCAAGCGGACTACTTGCTTATCTAGTCTTCATCTGAAATGAAATCTTCTACCGTTCTTGTTCTTGCCTGTGGAATGCTGACTCCGGAAAGCTGTTCTTCTATCTCCTTCGCATTCGTTTTAATCGATGCAAGATCTGAATCTAATGCGGATAACAACTGGTTAAACACACTCTCCTGTGCTTCTTTGACACTTGCCACATAACCTTGTACATCTTCCATGATCTCATTGACATAGCGCAATGCACCTGCACGGATCTGATCTGCTTCTTCATTCGCATTATGTACAACACTTCTTGCTGTATCTTTGGCGTGAGTTTCAATCTCATTCGCTCTCATCTTTGCCATCTCAACGACCTCATTCTGATCGATCAATTCTCCTGCATCTCTTGCTGCCTGATCGATCATCTGCTGTGACTTCACTCTGGCATCTTCCAAGATCGCATCTTTGTTCAGAATGATCTTATGGCTTCGTTCAATCTCACCTGGAATCTGCTTTCTTAATTCCTCGATCACTGTCATCAATACATCTTTCTCGATCATAATCTTACCTGGACTAAATCTTGCTGGTTTTGCTTCGTCGATCAGTACTTCAATATCATCAATCATCTCATGTAAATACTTCTCACTCATATTCATTCGCCTCCTATGATTTAAATTTCTTCTCAAGACATTCTTGTACGTAAGGCGGTACCATCTCAGAAACATCTCCATGATAAGATGCAATTTCCTTTACGATCGTGGAACTTACATAAGAATACTCAATGCTGGTTGTAAAAAACATGGTGTCTAAGTCTTTATCCAATCTCGCATTTGTCTGTGCAATTTGAATCTCATACTCAAAATCAGTTACTGCGCGTAGTCCTCGGACTGATACACTGGCTCCCTGTTGTTTTGCAAAGTCTACCAACAATCCAGAAAATGACATAACCTCTACATTATCAAGATGGCTTGTCACTTTTCGTATCATATCAACCTTCTCTTGTGTTGTAAACATTGGTTTCTTTGCACTGTTTACCAATACTGCGATGATCAGCTTGTCAAAAACCTTGGCTGAACGCTCTATAATATCAATATGTCCATAAGTCACCGGGTCAAAGCTTCCCGGATAAACTGCAATACTCATCTTCTAATCCTCCACTGTTTTCATCAAAAATGTATGTTTATTTGTCTTGTATTCTTTTACTCTTATAACCTTTAATTTCTCAAAATCTGGTATCTCTGTGTCAAGAGACGATTCCACGATAACTACCGTATCTTCTGTACAGATAGAGGATCGATCTATGATTGATAATACTTCTTCTTCAAATCCTTTCTTATATGGAGGATCCATAAAAATATGATCAAATGTTACATTCTTCGTCTCTAACTGCCTGATCGCTGAATTCACATCTGTTGCCAGAACCTGTGCTTTCTTATCAAGCTTTGTATATCTTAAATTCTCTCGAATGCATCTTAATGCAGGTTTTGCTTTCTCAACAAAATAAGCTTCCTTTGCTCCTCTGCTCAATGCCTCGATCCCGATTCCTCCACTTCCAGAGAAAAGATCCAGAAATGTACTTCCCGGGATATCATACTGAATCATATTAAATAACGTCTCTTTGATGCGATCCTGGGTTGGTCTTGTCTCCATTCCTTCGATCGTCTTTAATTTTAAACTCTTCGCACTTCCTGCTACGACTCTCATATCTATGTATATTCCTTGTCTTTTATTTGCTTTGCAAAGTTATTCCACTTTTGCTCACTATTTCTTTTATTTTATTATATCTACAGATTTTGTCAACCGACAAACCAATATTTCAGAAAGAGACAGTCAAAGTTTATACTTTCACTGCCTCTTTCTGAAATCTTATGATGTTTGAGGATTGCTTCATTGCTACGCAATTTCGCAATCCGGATACATCATCTTATCTAATTAGCGAGACATTTCTTCTTCCTGTCTGCGGATCATTTTACGAACCATCTCTCCTCCGACAGATCCTGCCTGAGCAGTTGTTAAGTGTCCGTTATATCCTTCTTTTAAATCCACACCGATCTCATTTGCAACTTCGAACTTAAATCTGTCTAAGGCTCCTCTCGCTTCTGGTACCTCGACTCTGTTTGTTCCTTTGCTTCTTGCTGAAGTTCGTTCTTCCATGTTGAAAGTCCTCCATTTCTTTTGTTTTGTTATCTGTTACGCTCATAGTATATGCAAGCGTACAAAAGATACACTGGGAGTTTTTACATGATGTTGCATTTTATGGATTGTTATTTTTTGACACTTACATCATTTTAATAACGAACATGAAATCTTTTCTCATTTTCTTCATATGGACGTTCTTCTTTCTCGATTTCATCCACTCGAATGAAACGATTTCCTGTCTGGATCAAATTTAAAAATTTCTCAATTTCAACTCTGGTTCCCTGAACTTCTGCTGTCACTGATCCATCAGACATATTTTTTACCCATCCTGTCAAATGACATCTTTCTGCATTCATCGCTACAAAAAAACGAAATCCTACTCCTTGGACTCTTCCTGTAAATCTTAAATAAAAACGTACCATACGATATACCTCCTATTATATATTCCTTGCAAGCCCGATCTGTTTTTCTAATCTGCTGTTCTTCAAATTCGAAAAATCAAATCCGCTTTCCTCCAGTTGTTTTACCGCATCAGCTGCCTGTTTCATAATATCTGCATTGGTATAGATATCTGCCAGAACAAAATCCATCATCCCACTTTGTCTGACTCCGAAGAAATCACCCGGTCCTCGAAGTTTTAAGTCTTCATTTGCTATATAAAATCCATCATTTGATTTATTCAACACTTCAAGACGCTGCATCGTTTCTTTCTTCTTGGAACTCGTCATAAAAATGCAATAGGACTGATAGCCGCCACGTCCGACACGTCCTCTTAACTGATGAAGCTGTGCAAGTCCAAAACGTTCTGCATTCTCCACCATCATAACCGTTGCATTTGGCACATTCACCCCGACTTCAACAACCGTTGTTGATACTAAAACATCAATCTTGCCTTCTGAAAAATCATCCATGACTTTCTGCTTGTCCGCTGCCTTCATCTTTCCATGAAGGTAACTGATCCTTACCGATGGTGCAAACTGGCTTCTCAACATCTGCGCATACTGAATGACATTTTCTCCTTCCATCGTCTCACTTTCTTCGACCATCGGACAGATAATATATACCTGTCTTCCCTGACTAACCTGTTTCTCAATGAAACGATATGCCGTCGGGCGGTAACTTGTGTTGACTACGCAGTTTTTGATCGGCAACCGCTCTGCCGGCAGTTCATCGATGATCGATACATCAAGATCACCATATAAAATGATCGCCAATGTTCTTGGAATTGGTGTCGCACTCATAACAAGTACATGTGGTTTCTCACCTTTTAGCGATAAACTTTCTCTTTGTCTTACTCCAAATCGATGTTGTTCATCCGTGATAACCAATGCTAACTTGTTATATTCCACCTTATCCTGAATGACCGCATGAGTTCCGATCACAATATCTACTTCTCCATCTTTGATCTTTTGATAGGTTTCTCTTTTTTCTTTTGCCTTTGTGGAACCTGTCAGCAATGCGATCTTTATATCATAAGATTCTAAAAGTTCTGTAAATGATTCATAATGCTGAGCTGCAAGCACTTCCGTTGGCGCCATCAAAACCCCTTGGTATCCTGCTTTGGCACACATTAATAATAAAATAACCGCAAGGATCGTCTTTCCAGATCCTACATCACCCTGTACCAGACGATTCATAACCTTACCAGACGCCATGTCTTTTGCCATCTCATTTAACGCTCTTTTCTGCGCTGTAGTCAACTCATATGGAAGATTCTTTACCAGTTCTTTCGCTTCCTTGCAGACCCCAATCTTGTATCCTTCTTCCTTGAGATCTTCTCCTGATGTGATCATATGCATCGCTGCGATAAAAATAAAAAATTCATCAAAGATCAACCTTTTCTTTGCTTTGATCAACTGCTCTTTTGATTCCGGAAAATGAATATTCCAGATTGCCTGATGATATTCCATTGGCTGATATTGATCTAAAATATTTTGCGGAAGATATTCTGGAATATGAAAGATATAGTCTTTTGTCTGTGCCATAGCCTTAGAAACAAGTTTATTGGTAAGTCCACTTGTTAATGGATATACTGGCTGCAATGTCTCCTGTTTAGCTTCATAATCTTCCTTTGTAAAGATCTCTGGATGTTCCATCGTGATCCGTCCATTTTTATAGATCGGAGTTCCCGTAAATATATAATCTCTTCCCTGATGTAATTGTTTCTTTAAATATGGCATATTGTACCAGACAAGCATGATCGTTCCTGTATGATCTTTCACTGTGCATGTAACAATCTTCATTCTTTTTGCATACTGAATATGAACTTCCGAATTGATACGAACGAAAATAGATACTCTCTGGCCAATCTCGATCTCATTGACATCTTTGGGATCTTCATAGGTAAGATAATACTTTGGATACATCGTGATCAGACTGTCTACATCACGGATTCCAAGTCGTCCAAAAGCTGTCGCACTCTTTTCGCCAATTCCTTTTAATTCTATGATATTTGTTGTGCCATCCATCTTCTGTCTCCTTCAAAATTCTTTATCATATTCTCACGAAAAGCAAAGAAATCCCGCCATCAAGCGGGATTTCCCATCTTCTCTTATTCTACTGATAATAAGAAATAATAAATTGGCTGTCCGCCATATTCTAACTGTACATCACAGTCACCATATGTTTCTTCTACTTTCTCAAGTAATGCTTCTGCCTGTTCTTTGGTTGTGTCTTCTCCATAGTAAATACTGATCAGTTCGCTGTCTTCATCTACCATCTCTTCTAGTAATCCTAACGTGACTTTCTCGACATCCTGTCCGACTTTCTTGATCCCATCATCATCGATTCCCATGATATCATCAACCTTGATCGTAATACCATTGATGGATGTATCTCTGACTGCATAAGTAACTTCTCCAGTCTTCACGCATTCAATGATGTCTTTCATGTTGTCTTCATTCTCTTCGGCATCTGCTTCTGGATCAAATCCAATGATCGCTGAGATTCCCTGTGGAACTGTTGTTGTCGGAATGATCACTACATTCTTATCTTCCACTAAAGACTGTGCCTGTGTCGCTGCAAGAATGATATTCTTGTTATTTGGCAAAATAAATACAGTCTCTGCATTCACCTGCTCGATTGCATTCAACATATCTTCAGTACTAGGGTTCATGGTCTGCCCACCTTCGATCAGGTAATCTACACCTAACTCACGGAAAATGTCATTCATTCCCTGGCCAATCGATACTGCCACAAATCCAAAGTCTTTTCTAGGTTCTTCTGGTTTGCTTTCTTCTGCCTGTGTGAGATTTAAACGTTCTCTGTGTTCTTCTCTCATATTATCGATCTTCATATTCGTAAGTTCTCCATATGTGAGACCTTTCTCGATCGCTTTTCCAGGATGGTTTGTATGAACATGTACTTTAATGATATCTTCATCTGCAACAACCACGATAGAATCTCCGATTCCCATTAAGAAATCTTTAAACTTCTGTTCTTCTTCCATGGAAATCTCTTCTTTCGTCATAACGATAAATTCTGTACAATAACCAAATTTGATATCTTTCTCTTCTAATGGTGCTTCACTTGCTGTTGCTGCTGGTTTAACTGCTGTCTTCTCAACACTGCTTAAGTCAACTTCTTTACCCATTAAAGCATCAACAGCACCTTGTAGGAATTCCACAAGTCCCTGTCCACCTGAATCAACCACTCCTGCTTCTTTCAGAACTGGTAACATCTCTGGTGTCTTCTGAAGAATCTCGTTCGCTTCCTTGATCACTACCTGAGCAAATTCTTCAAAATCTTCTGTATTCCTTGCACAATATACTGCCTTCTCTGCTGTTACTTTCGCTACCGTAAGGATTGTTCCTTCCTTTGGTTTCATAACTGCTTTATAAGCTGTCTCTACTGCCTTCTTAAATCCTACTGCAACAGTTTCTGTTGTTAATACGTCCTGATCTTTGACACCTTTATAAAATCCCCTGAATAACTGGGATAGAATAACACCTGAGTTACCTCTGGCTCCTCTTAAAGAACCGCTTGATAATCCTCTTGTTACTTCTTTCACTGTCACTTCTGCTGCGTTCCCAACTTCTTTAGCAGCTGCAAGAGCTGTCATTGTCATATTCGTTCCTGTATCACCGTCTGGCACAGGGAATACATTCAGTTCATTAATATATTCTTTATTCGCCTCTAATCTCTTGGCTCCGCCAATCAACATCTTCTGCAGCAAAGCTGCATCTATCTGTTTCATCTTAATCTTTGCCTCCATTATCTATTATCCTATATCCTTTACGCCCTCTACGTAAATATTGATCCGTTCTACTTCAAGGCTTGTAAATTCTTCTACACGATACTTTACAGATTCCATAAGGTTACTTGCCACTGTAGAAATAGAAACTCCATAAGATACAATAATATGGAAGTCTATCGTGATCTTATTATTCTTTACAGAAACAAATACACCTTTTCTGATATTATCTCTTGTTAACAGCTTGGCAATCCCATCTTTCATATTCACCATTGCCATCCCTACGATACCAAAACATCCAAGAGCACAGATTCCGGCATATTTCGCAATTACCTGATTTTCAATGGAAATCTCTCCATTCTTTGTATTCACATGTCCTTTCATAAATTATACCTCCAAACGAGAATTCATATATTTCGATTATACATTATGAAACCACCTAAGTCTAGTGTTTCAAAAAATGATTTAAAATAAAAGCAAATTTATTCTTGATTTTTATAAATCAATCTGTTAGAATGAAATAGTTGTCGAGCCTGGAATGAAACAGGAATAGAGATTGGAATAAGGAGGTGCTAACATGGCAAAATGTGCTATTTGTGGCAAAGGTGCTCATTTTGGAAACGCAGTGAGCCATTCACATAGAAGATCAAATAAAATGTGGAAATCTAACATCAAATCTGTTAAAGTTAAAGTTAACGGAGCAGCTAAGAAAATGTACGTTTGTACTTCTTGCTTAAGATCTGGTAAGGTTGAACGTGCTTAGTCTTGATTGATCATATAAGAAACCACTAAGAGTTGGAATTTATTCCAACTCTTTTTTTATTCTTCAAGCGTTATTTAAAGAATAGACAGTAAGCTGTGATATCACATCCGATACAGATAACTATTTTCATCGGATCGTGAGTGATCCAGAATCCTGTAAATAAGCCCAATGAGAAAAAGAAAAAAGCGATGGCCCAGACTCGTTTCATATTTGAAGATCCTTTTTGTACATATGTATTCCAAAATTCTGGTTTGAATGACGGAAATTAATGGTGGAATATTATAAACATCTATCTACCACTCCAAAAATTGAAAACTAATAATGTTTAACATACACACCTTTCCGTTTGAAAATTCTTAATTTTA
>UMKQ01061408.1_pt1 | contig 14223 bp, 8 predicted proteins | sample 1966371 | NCBI WGS metagenome assembly UMKQ01 (sample SAMEA4836180, study PRJEB28245) | human gut metagenome | biome: gut microbiome; material: fecal sample | place: Denmark | collected 2008
CAACGCCGACCACCGAACGAGGTGGTCGCGGCACGGCACTGTTCACAATTTGGATTATCGTTACGCTGGCGCTCTGCGCACTGCCGCTGCTAGGTATGCCCATTAGCTGGACTCCATTGGCATAGTTCGGCCGCAGCCCTCCCTGTTACACCAATCACACTTTTACAGGGAATTCACCTTCCAGCTAATCTGAGCACGGTCTTCCTCAGGACTGGTCATTATGATGGGGCCAAACACCGAAGCGATCTCAAGGGGATATCCATGTCAGATCAGAAGCACCAAGCCAAGCGTGCTACTCGCGCTGAACGTCGCGCAGCTGAACAAGCCGCACAACAGGCACGGGCCGAGCAGGCAGCCAAGGAGCGTAAGCAGCAGACCATCATCGGCTGCATTGTGGTGGCCATTATTGTGGTGCTGGTGGCCATCGCTGGATTCGCCGTATACAAGGCTATGCGGCCGTCCAACACCAGCAGCAGTAGCCAGCAAAGCAACATGACCGTGGACGAGGCCTATAGCAAGCTCAAGAAAGTCAGTACCCAGCCGGCTAACGCCGACGACAAGGCCGGCTTCGTAATCTCCAACAAAGGGTATGGCCAGAAAGCCGAGGGGGCTCCCACCGTATCCATCTATATGGAGCCGTTGTGCCCCGGCTGCGCCTCGGTGAACCGCCAACTCGACCCGACGCTCGTCAAGCTGATGAACGCAGGCCAGCTCAACATCGATTTGCACTTCCTCAATTTCCAGAACAACAAGAGCTCCGACAACTACTCCAACCGCGTGTTCAACGGTGCCATCTACATTGCCGAGCATGATGACGATCCCGACCACCTCATGAGCTACCTCTCCAACATCTACGCTGAGGATTTCCAGCCGGGCGAATTGTCCAATTACGAGCCGGTAAGCAACGCCAAGCTGGAGAAGCAGGCCGTCAAGGCCGGCGTGAGCGAGGATGTGGCCGCCGCGGCGTTCAGCGGCAAGAACGAATACCTCGACTGGCTCACCGCCTCCAACAACTACACGATCCTGCGCCCCGAACTGTTCAACAGCTCCGGCGCCTTCTCCTCCCCCACACTCACCATCAACGGCGAATACTGGGATCTGAAGCAGCTCACGCTGGCGGACACGAATATGGTGGACGGCTTCCTCAAGTCCATTGGGCTGGATGCTGACCAGGTAGGCGTGGAAGGCAAAATGCCATCCATCGGTGCCAGCGGAAAGCCGATTTCGGTCGCCTCCTGATGCTGCGTGGCCGAATAAGTTGACACCGCGACATATGCAATACCGCCTGCGGCTCGGCTTAAATTGACCACTCGGGAAGTACCGGTATACTAGTCATTTGTTCGCAACGATTTACACGTTAAGAACAATCGCCTCTTTAGCTCAGATGGCCAGAGCGGCCGCCTTGTAAGCGGCAGGTCGTCGGTTCGATCCCGACAAGAGGCTCGTCGCGCAGAAAAAATGGCGTATTATGTGATACGTAGACTTTTCTACGCATATAATTCTTACCTTGGGTAAGTACTCCAGGAGCCTTCCCCCAATTATGGGCTTCCTGGAATGAGGGCGGAGCGTCCCCCAACCAGCTCCGCGCCTTCAAGGGGGCGGGAACATCCCCTTCTCTCCCGCCCCCCCTTTTCTTTTCTTTTTTTGAGCTCAGAACAATCTGACGAGCAGGAATGGTGACGGTGGCCGGTGAAACCGCAGTACGGGCCGGAACAACCGTTACGATGGGTGGCGTAATCGTTCACCCAGCAGGAAGAGTATGGCAATGGCACGGCGTTGGACCCCGCAGCGGTTTGTTACACTGCGTCGCATCCGCGTAATCGCCTGTATCGCGGCGACCAGTATCGCGCTGGCTGGATCATTCGCGTTCACCGCGCGTAAATCCGTGGCCCTGAACATCAACGGGCAAACCACCCAAGTCACCACATATGCGATGACGGCCACCCGTCTTCTGGAGGAACAAGGGGTGGATATCAAGACCCACGATATCGTGACCACCTCGTCCGGCGACCAGCTCGCCAATCATGCCGTGGTCACCGTACAGTCCGCCTACCAGACCACCATCAACATCGACGGCACCGCCGTGCCGTTCTGGACCGTGGCCACCAGCGCCGACCAGCTACTGGGATTTTTCGAGGAAAACCAGAACAACGCCGCGAAGATCACCGTCGACATCAAGAACGTGTACAACCAGCTCACCGGCGGCCTGGTGATCAACCAGTCCGGGCCGGTCACCGTCATCGCCGACGGCAAAAGCTCGGTGGCCCCCAATGGCAAGCTGCCGGCCGCCTCCATCCTCGATTCCAAGGGCATCGTGCTCAACAAGGAGGATCGCGTCAGCGTTGAGAAAGACAGCGACGAGACCATTCTGCGCGTACGCCGCGTGACCCACGGCGAGGAGACGCGCACGTCCGTGATTCCGTTCTCCACCCAGACCATCATCGACCCGAATCTGGCTGAAGGGCAGGCCGATGTGCGCCAGCAGGGCGTCAACGGCGAGAAGACGCAGGTGTACGACGTCACCTATGTGGATGGCGTGGCCGAATCGGAGACGCTGAAATCGGAGACCGTCACCTCGATGGCCATCGACCAGATCATCGCCGTAGGCGCCGCCAAGTCTGATACCGATAAAGGTTCCGACAAAAAATCCGACTCCGCCGATAACGGCAAGGCCGATTCCGGTTCCAACAATCAGCACGAGTCGTCCGGTAACAATGCCAACAACACAGGCGACAAGAACAACAGCAGCTCTGGCAACAACACGAACACCGATACCAACAACAATGCCGGCAACACCGGCGGCAACAACACCGGTAACACCGGCAACTCCGGCAACACCGGCAACACCGGCGGCGGTACGAACAACAATTCCGGCTCTTCCGGCTCCGATTCAGGAACAACCCCCACGCCCTCCGGCCGACTCTGGCACGCCACCGTAGCCCAGGCTCAGGCCTATGCCGCCGGTGCCGCCGCGCAGCGCGGGTGGACAGGCAACGACTGGGATTGCCTGGTCAAACTATGGAACCGCGAGTCCAGATGGCTGTGGTATGCCGAAAACGCGAGCTCCGGTGCCTACGGCATTCCTCAGTCGCTACCAGCAGACAAAATGGCTGCGTTCGGCGCCAATTACCGTGACGATGCCGCCGTACAGATCGATTGGGGTCTGTGGTACATCGCACAAGCCTACGGCAGCCCGTCCAAGGCATGGCAAAATTCCGAACAAATCGGTTGGTACTGATCGGTTACGAAGCCCACAAGGAACACACGCTTATGAACGACACCATTCCCGCCACCGGTCACCTGTTAGGCGCCGCCGATATCCGTCGTATCGCGGCCGATGCCGGCATCAGCCCCACCAAGAAATTCGGGCAGAACTTCGTCATCGACCCCGGCACGGTCCGTCGTATCGTACGAGAGGCGGGAGTGACCGCTGCCGATCATGTCATGGAAGTCGGCCCCGGCCTGGGATCGTTGACGCTGGCGATTCTGGAAACCGGCGCCACCATGACCGCAGTCGAAATCGATCCGCCGTTGGCCGAACGACTGCCGGGCACAGTCGCCGAATTCATGCCCGAAGCCACGTCACGACTCACCGTCGTCAATCGGGATGCCTTAACCGTCACCCCGGAGAACGTGCCTGATTTCAGCGATGACGCATCGTTTACGCTGGTCGCCAATCTGCCGTACAACGTGGCCACACCGATTCTGCTCACGCTGTTGGAGCGTTTCGACAACCTCGGCTCGTTCTTGGTGATGGTGCAAAAAGAGGTGGCCGACAGACTCGCCGCCAAGCCCGGTTCCAAGATCTACGGCACGCCGAGCGTGAAGCTCGCCTGGTATGGCACCGCCGAACGGGTGGGCACCATCGGCCGCAATGTGTTCTGGCCGGCTCCCAATGTGGATTCCGCGCTCGTCAAATTCACCCGGTATCAGGCCGATGACCCGGCTGCCCCGGGAACTGCGAACAGCACAGACGACGGCACACAACGGGAACTCGTATTTCGTCTGATCGATGCGGCATTCGGTCAGCGTCGCAAGACCCTGCACGCGGCATTGAAGACCATTGCGCCCTCCGAGGCATTCTCCATCGCCGGCATCGATCCGACCCGTCGAGGAGAGACGCTCACCATCGCCGAATTCACCGCTCTGGCCAAGGCCATCGAATCGTGTGGAGATGGAGATGAGGCACAATGAGTCCGGTAATCTCACATCCACGCTCAGCCGCTGCCCGACATCAGTCCGATGAGCTCTCCCCCATCACCATTACGGTGGATTGCCCGGCGAAAACCAATCTCACCTTGGAAGTGGGACCTGCTCACGACGAATGGGGCGGACGCCACGAACTGGACACCATCTACTGCGCAATCGGCGTATACGACACCGTCACCGCAACCGCCAAGCAACCCGGAGCAGGATTCTCTCTGGAGCTCGAAGGCGCTTATTTGGGCGACTTGGCCTCCTCACGCAGCGACATGCGCCGCAACCATGCGGTACTGGCCCTCTTCGCCATGGCCCAGGCGGCCGAGCGCGAGCCGGATGTGGCGTTGACCATCACCAAGCGCATTCCCGTGGGTGCCGGACTAGGCGGCGGTTCAGCCGACGCCGCGGCGACCATGCTGGCGGTCAATCGTCTCTGGGAGCTGAACTGGCCCATAGAGCGCCTGCGCACCATTGCTGCCACGTTGGGCGCGGACATGCCGTTCTGCCTGACCGGTGGCCTTGCATACGGCACCGGTTTCGGCGAACGCATCACGGATATCGCCCCCGGCAGCCGCGATGAGCTGGCGCTGATAGAACAGGGATTCAGCGGCGAAGTATTGGTCGGCGCATACCAGTCGCAACTCAGCACTCCTGAGGTCTACCACACCTTTGACATCGTGGGAGCCGCAGAAGGCGACCGCAATCATCTGCAGGCTGCGGCAATCAGCCTGCATCCCCGCAGCGGGCAGGCCATCGACGCCGCCACGCAGGCGGGTGCCAGCCATGCATTCGTCTCCGGATCCGGCCCCTCAGTGGTCGCTTTCGCCGCCGACGAGGCAGCGGCACAACGCATTATCGAGGTGTGGCGCGATACAGCTGTGGTCGATCGTATTATTCGAGCCAAATCTCCCGAACACCCCAATATCAGCGTCAGACAGTGACGCTAAGGTAGCAACCAGCCACCCGACCCATGAAAGAAGTCCACCGATGACGTATCAGGTTGATGAACGTGAAGCCCGCAAGGCGTACGTGCGCCGCCGCCAGACCATCGTCTTTTCCATCAGCGGCGCGGTATTGGCAGTAGTGCTGGTCATAGCCCTACTGTTCAATTTCCACGTTTTCGGCCTCGGCGAAGTGGAGACTCCGGCCAGCCAGCCGAATTACGGCAACGCGGCGCCGTGCGCGGTCAAGGACAGCAGCGGCAAAGCGCAATACGTGTCCAACGCTTCGGTCGGCATTCGCGTGATGAACGGCACCTCTCACGGCCAATTCGCCAAGGCCGTGGGTGAAGCTTTGGCCAATCGTGGATTCAGCGTGCAGAAAATCGATAACTATTCCAGCACCGACGTTGAACGCACCACCATCTACTTCGGCAAGAACGCCATTAATCAGGCGTATACGCTGATCGGCAATTTCACCGACGCCACCATGATCATGACGGCTCGCGAGGATCAGCTCATCGATGTGGTCATCGGCGCCACGTTCAACGATCTGCAGGACACCAACTCCTCCCCGCAATCCGGTAAGACCATCACCAATATCGAGGGTTGCAAGGCCGCCGATAGCATGACCAAGCTGCCCGCCGACACCAAACACGACGCATACACGGCGCAGTAAGGCGCATACAGCTTCATCTTCGCGAAAAACCGTACGCTGACACGTATTCAGCGTACGGTTTTTTGGTATCGGACTAGTATCGGACTACTGAATCTCGGCGTACCAGCGCTTGAGTTCTTCGACGGCCACATCGTGGTCCACCGGACCGTTATCCAAGCGGTATTCCAGCATGTGCTTGTAGGCGCGGCCGATCATCGGGCCGGGCTCCAGGCCCAGCAACTCCATAATTTCGTTGCCGTCCAGATCCGGGCGGATCGCGTCGAAGTCCTCTTTCTTCTTGAGTTCACGGACGCGCTCCTCCATCTCATCCATGGCCTGGGAGAAGATCATCGCCTTGCGTTTGTTTTGTGTGGTGGCATCCGCACGCGTGAGCCTGTTCAGCCGCTCATAGAGGTGCCCGGCATCCTTGACATACCGGCGTACGGCCGAATCGGTCCACGGCTCGTCCACATAGCCGTGGAAGCGCAGGTGCATATTCACCAGTTCCGAGACGTCCTCGACCAGATGGTGGTCAAAACGCAGCGCCTTCAAACGCTTGCGGGTCATTTTGGCACCCACCGCGTCATGGTGGTGGAAGCTCACCTTGCCGCCCGACTCGAACCGGCGGGTCTTCGGCTTGCCGATATCGTGCATCACGGCGGCCAAGCGCAGCGTCAGGTCGGGGGCGGGCACCGGGCCGTCCGGGCCGGTTTCCAGGGCGATAGCACGTTCGAGCACAATCATCGTGTGCTCGAAGACGTCCTTGTGGCGGTGGTGTTCGTCGATCTGCAATTGCAGGGCCGGAATTTCCGGGAAGACGATGTCCGCAAGACCGGATTCGACCAACGCCTCAAGGCCGGCGCGCGGACGGTCGGAGAGCAGCAGTTTGGTCAGTTCGTCGCGCACACGCTCGGCGGATACGATGTCGATGCGGTCGCGCATCGAGGTAATCGCCTCGGCCGCGTCCGGCGCGATACGGAAGCCCAGCTGGGCCACGAATCGCACGGCGCGCATCATACGCAACGGATCGTCGTCAAAGGACTGTCGCGGATCCACCGGCGTGCGCAACACGCCCTTGGACAGATCACTGGCACCACCGAACGGGTCCACGAATTGCAGGTCAGGCACGCGCAGGGCCATCGCGTTGACGGTGAAGTCGCGGCGGGACAGGTCGCCCTCAAGCGTGTCGCCATAATTGACCTCGGGCTTACGCGAGTCCGGATCGTACGTGTCAGAGCGATAGGTGGTGACCTCCACCTTGACCTCGGTGCCGTCCGGGCGGCGGCGCATGGCACCCAGCGTGCCGAACTTGCGCCCCATGTCCCAGAAGCCGTCATGCCCCCACCGGCGCAGTATCGGCTCGAACTGCTCAGGCCGTGCGGATGAGCAGAAGTCCAAATCGTGGCTCTTTCTATGGAGCAGCAAATCCCTGACCGGGCCGCCGACCAATGCCAGCTCGTAACCCTGTTCGGCGAACAGTCGACCAAGTTCGATGGCTTCAGGCCATACTTCGAAATCCAATGGGCACCTTCCCGCGTGCGACGTTTTTCTGCCCTACCAGCATACCGTTACCCCACCTGCACACGGGGTTGAGTAAGGTGGAGAATATGATTACGCCCGCCGACCTTGCCCGCATGCTGGGGCAAACACCAGATTCGGCGGATAGCCATACCCAAGACCACCTGCTGTATACGTCCGAAACTCCGCATCATTCCGCCGATTCGGGCGATTCTTCCGATGTCGGCGGCACCGCGAGCCACTCCACCAATCAGGCCGTTCATCAAGACGAAGTAGACGCAGTACCGACTGCGCAACATTCCGGTGTGCCTGGCACACCCGCAACGCCCGCCACACCCGAACCATCCGAATCCGAAATATCGGACGCCGCCAGCGACATGCCCGCACCGAAGCCGATGATGCCCACACCGGCCACCGTCTTCGGCATGCATGCCACCGTCACCATCGCCACTACCAGCGGCACTATCGAGGGGCAGGCTGATGGTATCGCCGGCGAGGCCGGTGCCGAGACGATTGCCGAGGTCGAGCCGATTATCGCCACGGCACAAACGTCCGTAACCATCGTCACGAACGATCCCGCGGCGACCGCTCACGCGGCCGTAGATGCTGCCGTTGCGGTCGCCAAGGCCGCCGCCGCGCACACCACAGCGATACCGACTCCGCGCGACGTGCTGATGCCGCCTGCGGCACGTACCGCACCGGCCGCAACGCCGGTCACCATGCCGGTCTCAGCGCCGTCTGCAGCACCAGTGAGGCCCGCAACGTCAGCGCATCCCACGCCGGCCACGGTCTTCGGCCGGCACCCGTCCGGAGATGTTGCCTCGCCGGAACCGGCAGTGCCGGTAGAACCGGTGACGCCATCCGGCCCGACTCCGGCCATGATGCCGCAACGCCGTACGTCGGACGGTCCGACCACATTCGCTTCACTGGATGCCCAGGAACTGCCGGTCGTACGCGAATATTCGGCAGGCGGTCTGATTTTCGATGACCAGAACCGCGTGGCCATTATCGCCCGTCATTCCCGCTCCGGCCATCTCGAATGGTGCTTGCCGAAGGGGCATATCGAAAAAGGCGAGACCCCGCAGCAGACCGCTGTGCGCGAAGTGCATGAAGAGACCGGCATCCTGGGCGAGGTGATCGATTCCATCGCCACCATCGACTACTGGTTCACCGGTACCACGCAGCGCGTGCACAAGCTGGTCCATCACTTCGCGCTCAAACAGACCGGCGGTGAACTGACGGTGGAAGGAGACCCGGATCATGAGGCGGAAGACGCCATCTGGGTGCGTTTTGAAGATTTGGATGACGTGTTGAGCTATCCCAACGAACGCAAAATCGCGTGGCTCTACGCCAGGAAGAAGAACAGGCAGGCAAACGAGTGAACCTACCCGGAGTCTTACGACATTGCACACGTTTGGCACACGCACTGGCGACTGGCGTCGCCGTTGTGGCGATGCTGGCCGCTCCATTGACCGTCTACGCGAACGATACGACGGACACGACTGATTCATCCGATACGACGGACGCAACGGGCAATCAGACCGAGAATCAGCCCAAGCAGAGCATTGCCATCACGCAAAGCACCCCCATCGTCACCTCCAAATCGGGCTATCGTGTCACCGCGGTCATCAGCAATACGGACAGCACGGCCACGTCAAGCGGCACACTGCACCTGACCACCAATGCGTTGTTCACCTTTGTCTCGCGCACCGATATTCAGAATTGGGCCGAGAACAACGCCCCCATCCCAACCCCCAACGAGTTGGGTTCCGTTGACGTGCCATCGATTCCCGCCGGCGGCACTGCCACCGTCACCATCGAGGTGAACGCCAATCAGCAGACCCTTGCCTCCATAGGGAGTTGGGGACCGAAACCGCTGATGCTGTCGTATATCGTTGGCAATCAGATACTCGCCGATTTGCCGAGTTTTCTGACCCGATCTTCGGATGGGCTCAACACCGCGACAACACCGGCCATGAACCTGACCGTGGCCATGCCCTACACCGCCAGCGGCTGGCAGGTCGATAATAAGGCCATCAGCAATCGCATTGCCGAAACCACCACTTCCTCGACATCAACATCGTCCAAGTCCAACAGCACGGACAAGGCCGACAAGTCCGATAACGCCGACGCCAGCAACGCGGCCAAAGCCACTGATACGCAAGCCATATCCTTATCCGAACAGGATGCCGATACCGCGCGATCCCTTGGGCAGACATTCGCCAAGCACCGCTCGCTGCAAGTGATCGCGGATCCTCTGTATTGGCGTCAGTCCGCAGTGCAACCGTCCATTGCCGGCATCATGCAGCCCGCCGACTTCGACATCACCGCCTATACCGCACTGGACGATACCGCGGCCTACGAAAAGGCCGGCATCACCACTGAGCAGTGGAACGCCAAGCAGGCGGCCGCATGGTATGCCGACGGAGGCGACTCCGAAACACCCTCCGCGTACGCATGGCAGGGCAACAACTGTTGGACGTTGGATGCGCTGACCGCAGCACGCGAGCAGGGCTATGACACGGTGATTGCCGATGCCTCTTTCGATGCCGACCAGACTGAAGCCGTACACACAGGCACCTACGTGGTGCATACGCCTGCCGGCGATGTCACCGTGCTGAAGGAGCAATCGACCTTGGGCACGCTGGCCAAGGGCCAAGCCACCAGCACGGACGCGCAGGCCGAGTCCAGCGATGCCGGTCGGTTGGCCCGACTGATCGCTCAGAGCGCGTTCTACCAGATGGAACAGCCCTATACATCCCGATACCTGCTTATGACGTTCTCCCGCACCACGGAGGCCAGCTGGATCGATCAGGTGATGAGCGCCTTCGAGCAGGCGTCTTGGTTGAATCTGACGGACCTGAAGACCATGGCCAAGGCCGATCCGTACAATGTCAGCGATTCGGTCAATCCCGACAAGGCCGATGATGCCAACACCGCCAATACCCGGTCGGCATTGAGACAGTTGGCCGACAGCCGGCATGACATCATGCGCATGGCCACCTCCATATTGAGGAACGAGATTGATTCCGACGAGGTCTCGTCGTTGGACCCGCAGGCCCTGGCCCGGCAGGACGCCAATGACACCGCCTCGCATAGCAACGATCCGACGCAATGGATTGGCTCTTTACTGGTGCTGCATGACGATATGGCGCTGCGGTCCATGTCTGGCTCCCCCCAGCCGACAGCCACGCGAAAAGCCATGGTCAAAGCCGCGAAAACACTGGCCAGCGATCTTCTGAACGGCGTACGCATCAACCCATCGGAATCGGTATCCGTGTTCAGCGAATCCGCGAAAATGCCAATCACCGTCAGCAATGACCTTCCCTACGCCGTCAGCGTGCAGGTCAACTCACTGACTGACTCCATGCAGATCGTCACCTCGCGAACCGCTGACATCGATATTCCCTCGCATAGCGACGCTCAGGTGACCTTCACCATCCGCGTTTCCACTTCCGGCTCATCGACGGCCCATGTGTCGTTGACCGACCGGGAAGGCAACAGCTTCGGCAACACGCAGGACACCGCGATCACCAGTGTGATGCGCATCAGTGATGCCAGTGGCTTCATTATCATCGGCTTCGCCGTGCTACTGGGCATTATCGGCCTGTGGCGGCAGTTCCATCGGAAGAAGGACCCCGACGAATGAGTTCAAGCGTAGGTCGTAATTCCCTGATCATGGCCACGGGAACCGCTGCTTCCCGTGTGACCGGTCAGCTCCGCACGATTCTTCTCGCTGCGGCCATCGGCACCACCGGATTGGCGGCCAACGCCTATCAGGCCGGTTCCATGATTCCCCAATCCGTGTTCACGCTGGTGTCCGGCGGCATCTTCAACGCCGTGCTGGTGCCCCAGATCGTGCGCACGTTGAAAGAAAAAGACGCCCAAGAACGACTGAATCGCCTGATTACGTTGGCCATCGGCATCCTATTGGCCATGACCGTGGTGATGGCGGCGGCCAGCCCTCTGCTTGCCCGCCTGTACGTGGGTAGCGACGATCACCAGATGATAGCCCTGACCACCTCGTTCACCCTGTGGTGCATGCCTCAGGTGTTCTTCTACGGCCTGTATACGGTATTGGGTCAGATCCTGGCCGCCAAAGACCATTTCCTCACGTATGCGTGGAGCTCAACCGGTGCCAACATTATTAGTTGCGCCGGTTTTACTGGCTTTATTCTGCTGTTCAGCAAGGCCAATGAACAGCCCCTCGAATTCTGGACCGCCGACAAAATCGCGCTTACCGCAGGCACCTGGACTTTGGGCGTGGCCTTCCAAGCGCTGATACTGTTCCTGCCGCTGGCCCGTATCGGGTTCAAGTACAAACCCAGCTTCGGGCTTGGCGGCTTTGGACTCAGGTCTATGGGTCCCGTGGCGTTAGGCTCTTTGGGCGTGGTGATCACCAGTGAGATCTGCGGCATTATCCTTACCCGTATCGCCACATCCGCACCGCAGCGCGCCCACGAACTGACGGGTGCCAGCCTGTTCAGCGTGGCAGGCAACGCGACCTATCAGAATGCGTACACACTGTTCATCCTGCCCTATTCGCTCATCGCCGTATCGGTATCCACGGCTATGTTCCCCAAAATCTCCCGTTCCATCGCAGCTGCGAATCTGGATGAGGCACGGCACGACCTGGTCAGCGCACTGAATAATGTGGGCCTGCTCATCATGTTCTTCGCCGCCGCCATGGTCGTGTTCCCCGAACCGATCATCCGTGCATTGCTTCCGTCCGTCTCGATGGACGAGACTATGTTGATCTCCTATGCGCTTATCGCCTTGTCTATGGGCATTCCATTGGGGTCGGCGTTCCTGCTGATCCAGCGCACGTTCTACGCCTTTGAGGACGGCCTTCACCCCTTCCTGTCCGCGGTGATGCAGTATGGATTCACCTCAATATTCATGATCATCGGCATGATGGTACTTCCTCCTGAGCATTGGGTACTCGGCATCGCCTGCTCGGTGACCCTCGGTGGATTACTGGCGTTGCCGCTGACGTTGATGATGTTGCGCCGCAAGTTCGAAGGCAATCTTGGCGGTCGGGAGATCACGAGGACATATGCCAAGGCCATTGTGGCGGCACTGGCTTCCGGAGTTGTGGTCTGGCTGATCAAACGACCGGTAGTCGCACTGCTCGGCGCGGATATTCGACCAGTAGGCGGGCACATGAGCTGGTGGTCTGCGCTGGCCATCTGCGTGGTGCTCACCATTGTGCTGGCCGTAGTATATGTGGCTGTGTTGTGGGTGGTACACACCCCGGAACTCATCAGCGCCTATCACTCGATACTGGCCCGTCTACACAAGACTCCGGCCAGTGAGGACGTTGCTGTGACAGCCCAGCCGGAAAAAAGTCGACGCTACGTAAATCAATCCTGAGACGGAGCCCGTCAAGGATAGCCCCGCACGTAGAATATCTAAGACCAATCTCGAACACCAATCACACGGAGCCGAACGCACTATGAAACCGCAACTCGGAGACACGATTCTCAACCGATACACCTTGGTATCATCGTTGCGTGAGGAGCCTGGCATTCAGGCATGGAAAGCCAACGACCGTGTGCTGGCAAAGGATTGCCAGCTGTTCATCATTACCGATCGCAGCGCTTTCGCCGCAATCGATAAGCTCGCTGGTCGCATCGCCGCCACTCGCCCTGATCGTGTGATTCCCATACTGAAATACCGTATGGAATCCGACGTACTTCTCATTGTCATGCCGGTGGATAGCGGCCAATGCCTGACTGACTACATGGTAGATACCGCCAAGCCGCTCAGCTACAGCGCCATCCGGTCGATTATCGGAGAATGCGCCGACGTGCTGCGCGAGGTCATTGCGGATACTCCCAGCGGCATCGTCATCACAACCGACACCGTTCGAGTGACTACCTCCGGTGTGCAAATTGCCGATGCACCATGTGCCACGATGCTGGCCGATACGTCCGCTACCGATCTGCGTACGGACGGTCCTGAACGGTATGCGATTCGCCAGCTTGCGGCATTACTCTATACCCTGCTGACACGCACGCCAAGCCAAGCGACACCCACATTCAATCTGCGTGCCTTGCCGCAAGACACCCCTGGCGAATTCCGCGTGATTTGCAAGCGTGGATTGGCCTTGAGCGAGCCCGACGATCATACGTTGCCAATGGCTGCCCTTGTAGAACTCGACGCCTTGTTGGGTAATTGGAAGCCGCTCTCTGAACTGAGCGATGCTGATATTGCTTTGCCGAGCGTGGAAAGCGATTGCTCGATTACCAAGGCGATACTGAAGCCTGCCAACGAGACTGATATCGTGCCTATTCCCAGCACGTTGATTAACAGCAGCAGTCTTCCGGAATTGTCTATTACCCCTTCCCTGCCGGTTCAGACGGCCGCCGTCCCCGCTCCGCACGCGATGTCACCGGTTCCTCTGCCTGATGGGTCCAGTACTGCTGACGGTAACCAGTCTCAGTCTGATGCCCGCCGTCTGTTTGACTTCAACCTTTCTGACGCCTGGGAGCACGAAAATCTTTCCGGTGAAGGCACCGGTGACTGGTACAGCGAAATGAATCCGGCCCCCATCGGCGGTCCGGGTGATAATACTCGGTTGACAGTGCCTATTGTTACCGGCGGTATTCCCGATGCCACCGTGGGAGAGACAACCAGTCGTATTCCCGTGTTCGACGCCAGCGGCCGTGCTGTGGCTCCTGGTGAGGAATCGCTGCGTGCCTTGGAAGAGGAGCAGGCCCGCATTGCCGAAGTAAGCGCCATTCCTCCGAGCTTCACACCGAAGGATGTGCCGGATGACGAGGTCGACAGCAAGCTGCCCGATGAACATCTGTTCGGCAAACTGTCGACCAAGGTCGTTGCCATCATTGTGGCTCTGATATTGGTAGTGGCAGCGGCTGTTTGGGCAGTGCATGCGTTCCGATCCTC
>UMKQ01071484.1_pt1 | contig 14198 bp, 9 predicted proteins | sample 1966371 | NCBI WGS metagenome assembly UMKQ01 (sample SAMEA4836180, study PRJEB28245) | human gut metagenome | biome: gut microbiome; material: fecal sample | place: Denmark | collected 2008
TCCCATTTGGGGATAATAGCTTAGATTCATTCATTGTTTTTTGCTTTTTAATTAATATGAATACATTAAAAATCGGAAGATGATTCTTCCAATTCACATCTCTTAAATTTTTGTAATTAGATAGCAATGTTAGCCGATCTTAACAAAACTACAGTAACACTGAATAACAAAAAGAGTGTCATATTTAACCTATAGCCGATTAGGACACTCTTTTGTACGATTAGGATACTACACAAAAAACAGGCATTTACAAAAAAAATGGTCATTCTCTCTGCAACCGAACGTATTGAATACGCAAAAAAAAAGACAATATCCCCCTTAAAACACAATCTTTCATATAATCCACTGACGATTAAACATATACAGAAAACAACTGTTTGTTAAAAAATATTACCCTTGCGGGTAAATCTAATTATATAGGGTAGAAAATCAAATTATATGCGATAGTAGTTTCGATCCGAACCAATGGCTTTTTTACAAATATGACAATAAGAGTGGTAATCTATGTATTACGATGCCTATAACAATAACCCGGCCCTTCCCCCGCCTGTCTCTCTCACTACTAGATCATGATTCTAACACAAACAGGCCTCATCTACTGTCTAATTGATTCCATTTAACATTTTAAAGTCTGCCCATTCTTTGTTCTATCCAATAGAATGGACTACATTTGTGATACTTCACAAACAGAAGGAATAAAAACAGATATAACATGGAAAATGTAATAAGAATCATTACGGCATGTTGACGATTAGTGGGACACGCATAGTCCTGAGCATCCCGAACAACAATGTACGCAAGCAGTATTATGAGTTCATGCTCGACGAATATTAGTAAGGTTAGAGAGAATGGAAGAAATACAAGGCATCTAATAGTCACCTTATTGCATTTGCCTGTACTGTCCTGGCGTAACTCCGTATTTGGCTGAAAACTCACGATAAAAATAGGATTTGTTGGAGATTCCGACCTGGTAGATGATTTCCTGCACGCTCAGGTTTGTCGTGACCAAAAGCTGAGCTGCATGCTTCATACGGTAGTCCTTGATAAAATCGCTCGGTGTCAACGGTGAAATTTTTTTGAAACGGCGATACAGAGCACGGGTATTCGTGCCTAATTTATCGGCTATAAGCTCAGGACGCAATGTATCCTGAGCAAGATTTTCTTTTATTATGGCTGTCACGGAATCCATAAACTCCTTATCCTCCTGATGGATCAACTGACCACCGGACTGCTCATAAGCGCTTTCTGGGGAATAATAGTAGTCTTTCAGTTCTTTTTTATTCGCCATCAACCTGTTCACGACGGAATGGAGCACCACGGATGAGAACGGCTTGGTCAGATAGGCATCGGCACCCAGATCCAACCCTTCCGCCTGTTCGTTTTCCGAGACCTTTGCCGATACTACGATTAAAGGTATATGCCGAGTGAACTTATCAGACTTGATACGGCTGATCAATGCAAACCCATCCATGCTCGGCATCATGATATCCGTAATAATCAAATCAGGAGTTTGCTGCTCCATCAAGGCCAAAGCCTCCTCTGCATTAAATGCTTCCCGGACGACATATTCGAACGATAACGTTTCCTTAATCAACCAAACGATATCCCGGTTATCATCGACCACCAATATAACTGGATTACCAATATTCACTTCGGTTTCAGCAGCCACTGCTGAAACCGGTTGTACAACCGGAACCTTTTCATCGTCTTGTTCATCCAAATCTGTCTCCTCAGCCTCCAGATAAGGCAACGTAACGATAAATTCGGCAGATTCCCCCTCCTTGCTCGCTACTCTTATCTCGCCACGAAGCAGCTGGACCATACTGTGGCAGATGAAAAGCCCCAATCCATTTCTGGAAGTCATCTGAGTATAATTATTTCCATCCAGATCACCTAAGATATGAAAACGGTCGAAAATCGTTTTCAGGTCAGCTTCCGCTATCCCCTTACCTGTATTATATACCTTTATTATCAGAGATTCATTTTCTATCCGGACAGAAACATCGATCGTGCCTTTCTGTTCCGTGTACTTGAATGCATTCGACACCAGGTTACGTATGATCTTCTTCAGGCTGGGTACATCCGTATTCCAATAAACCGGTTTATCAACATCACTAAAAGTAAAATTGATCCCGTTCTGCTCCGCGACAGGCATAAACGATTCACATTGCTTCCGGATCAAACTGCCTACGGACACCCGCTTGATCTGTATATGGCTGAATCCAACTTCCTCGATCTTTCTGATATCCAAAATTTCTTGGATCAATTCATTCAGGCTTGTAACGTTTTCACCCAGGATACGGGCATATTTCTCCAATTTTCCATCAGCCAACCGGTCAGCGGATGTCTTGATATGATCGTTCACACCATTAATCAAAGTCAAAGGCGTACAAAGCTCATGCGTGATATTGGCGAAAAAATTCAACTTCGCTTCATACAATTTTTCTTTTTGCTCTTCTCTGATTTTACGGGCGACTTCGGCCTGTTTTTCCACAATCCGGCGGCGCAGCCAATACACGATACCCGAACATACAACTGCCAACAACAGACCATAGACAATCATAGCCCAAGAACCGCGATACCAGGGAGGTAACACCCGTATATGCAAAAAATACTCTTTGGCATCCGAATCGAACACATCGTTCTTGTAACGGACTTTCAAAACATAATTGCCATAAGGCAACTTCGTAAATACAACCTCATTATCTTTTTGCAGTTCAGTCCACGATGTATTATAGTTTTCTAATAAATACGAATACTCATAGTTTTCCCCGTGTATATAGTCGGTCGCCACAAAAGAAATCGAAAAGGTAGATATATTGGGAGGAATAGTCACATATCCGGTTTTCTGATCCGTATAGTCATACAAACTATGCGTCTCATCTCCCATCTTCAATTCAAAGAAATGCAAGGCTGGCTTATAATTCTCCTGCCGGTCGTTTTGCGAACCTACCCATATCAGCCCGTTTATTCCGCCGAAGAACAGTTTTCCTGTATAAGGACACTTCCAATAGGCATCATCCGAGAACTCCGTCACATCCAAATCGGGACTTCCATAATTATGGAAAAACTGATTGCGAGGATTGTATTTAGTCAACCCTTTATTAGTACTCAGCCAGATACAGCCGTCAGAATCTTCGAGAATACCATGAACCATGTCGTTCTTTATACCGTCAATTCTGCTATATTGTCGTATCTCAGCCGGGGTCTCTGAATGTAATTTCATCTGCGTCATACCGGAACTGGCTCCCAGATAAAAAGTCGAATCCTGGCTATAACACATGCAAAGCACATCCCCTACCGCCCGGTTGCCCGCATTATTCATCGGAATAAATTCATATTTCTTAGTCAGCAGATTAAAGCGGACCAGTCCATATCCTCCACGGCTTCCCAAATAAAGAAGGGAAGCCTCATCATCATAATTCATAGAATGGAACTCATTACAAACTTTTCCATCCTTTTCAAGGATAAACGACTTCACATATTCAATAACAGGTTCTCCGTCCTTTCTACCAATGACAACTTCCAGCAAACCATCTCCGGTCGTTGCCATCCATAATGTCGAATCATTCACTTCACGGATCGCATGAACATACCTGATCTTTGTATCGACAAGGCTTGCCATCGTATGGACTTGCTTGTCCACTAAGGAATAATAGGACAATCCTGGTCCTTCCGTCCCTATCCACACCCAGGGATAATAGTTGCTTTTACGGAAACAATAGACACGATCACTGGACAAGCCGTTCGATGTAGTGAAATGTTTGACCTTCCCGGCCGGTATTTCTCCTTTTTCATAGGAATCATAATCTTCCACACGCACAAAACCATTCCCTTTAGTTCCGAACCAGATCGTTTTTTCATCTTCAGTATAGATCGAACGGACCGGATTACGCATGACAATCGGCAAACTCTTGAGTTGAATCCCAGAAAACCGGTTATATTTGTCATAATACATCCGGACTCCCTGCCCGTCTGTCCCGACCCACAAGATATCCTGCTTCCGGTCAGGCAAAACACAGAATAGCCCGACATCAAATCCCAATGCCTCTTCCTGATTATCTATGTTTAGCAAAAGCCCGTTCCTGAAAACCAGGTAAGGGGTGGAATGAAACAATGCGATGCGGGAAAGATTTCCATATTGATTCATCCAGCAGGTAAGGTCGGCCAGATACTTTTTCTGGCGGTCTTTCATCCGGTAAGAATAAAAGCGGTTTTCCATATCCACATAGTACAGAATACCATCGAGATAATAAGCACGGTCAATTTTCTTTTCATGGATCGGCGTTTTCCTTATGTCCAATGCCAAAGGAAAGGAGTCGAAATCCGGACAAATCTCAAGCAGGCAGCCATCGGCGTCAAAAATAAAGAATTGTCTTTCTCCCTCTGCAAACAAGACTTTAGATACTTCTTCATTCATCCCCCGTACATGTACATCCTGGAAAGAACCGGTTTCAGGAGAATAGCAGGAGATAAAATCTTTTTGCTTTATGAGCAGCGTATTACCAGCCGAATCAGAAGCCACATTCAGACACTCGGGATATTCCGTGTAGGACTCCGTCACCTTCCTCCCTTTCAGCGAAAACCGGTTCAATCCCATAGAAGTCGATACCCACAGATATCCGTCTCCGCCATACACGATTTTATTGATGATATTGCTGCATAAAGTATTCTTGTTGTTCGGTTCAAAGCGAAACACATATGTATTCTTGCCGTTATACAGATTCAAACCGTCATAGGTACCGATCCACATATAACCGTTCTCATCCTGGTACATGTCAAGGATGGCATTATTTGACAAATCTATATTATTTGCCATATGCAGAGAAATCCCCGCGGACACCGGACAAGAAAACAGGAACAAGCAGACAATGACAGACCTGAAGAAACGGAAAACCGCCGCATATCTGGTATCTATATAGGATAAATTCATAATAACGGTTATTAGGCCACAAATATAGCAAATAATGTGTCAATTTTTTCTTACTTTTGCGCCAAACGTCTGTAACTAATAAAGTATTAATCGTTTTAATACAACGTAAATATATGAAAAAGTATCTTCCTATCGCCGCTTCTGTCCTGCTTCTCGCAGCCTGTAGCGAAAAACCGGGTTACGAAATAACCGGTACCGTTTCAAACAATGATTTGAATGGTAAGTATGTATATCTCTATGAATATGGAGTAAAAGATGCTGCACCGCTGGACAGCGCCTTAGTACAAAACGGAGCTTTTGCCTTGAAAGGCACACAAAATGCTCCTGCCCTTCGTACTCTCCGTTTTTCGGAAGAAGTGGTTGAACCGGTACGTGTCGCTCCCGGAGAAAACGCTCCGTTTATGGCAACATTCGTACTTGAAAACGGGAAATTGGCTGTCGTGCTGGATTCGACTTCCACAGTTAGCGGAACTCCCGAAAATGACGCACAAAAAGAGTTGCAGGCTAAGATCAAAGACTTACGTTCCGGTATAGACAAATTGGTTGCCGATATGAAGTCGGGTGATGAAAATCTGATTAAACAGGCGGAAGCCAAATATGAAGAGATCGACCGTAAGATTACGGAAGCCGTTGTCAACTACATCCTGACTCATACGGATAAACAGTCTGCCGCCAAGAATCTCTACGATTTCCGTTACAACATCAGCGAAGAGCAGCAAAATGAAATCATCTCCAAAGCAGACTCTTCTTTCAAATCCGTTCCGGGCATCAGCTATATGATCGACCATCTGAATGTATTGAAAAAGGTCGCTGTAGGACAGAAATTCACCGATTTCGAAATGCCGGACGCTAAAGGCGAAATGCACAAACTCTCCGAATATGTCGGTAACGGCAAAGTCGTCCTGATCGACTTCTGGGCATCCTGGTGTCCTCCCTGCCGTGCAGAAATGCCGAATCTGGTCAAAGCCTATAAAGACTACAAGGGTAAAGGATTCGATATCGTCGGCATCTCGCTGGATAGCAAAGCCGATGCATGGGCCAAAGGTGTAAAAGACCTGAATATCACCTGGACACAACTGTCCGACCTGAAAGGCTGGCAGAACGGCGGTGCCGCTCTTTATGGCGTCAACAGCATCCCTCATACCGTACTGGTTGACAAAGACGGTACGATCATCGCCAAGAACCTGCACGGCCAGGAGCTGGAAGATAAAATTAAAGAAGTTTTGAAATAACCGGTCCTGTTGCACGGCTGAATTAAAAATTTTATCTTTGTGCGGTCTTTTAGAAAGCGATCTTACATTAAAATTAGCATAAAGTTTTATTATCACTTTAATATAATAAATTAGCGATTATGATTTATTCACATGAAGTTCAACACATGTGTGTTGTAAAGAAGGGAGCTAACCACCAGTGTGCTCCGATTCCTGAAGAAGGAAAGTGGGTTAGAGCAACTCAGATTTCTGACATTTCTGGTTTGACTCACGGTATCGGTTGGTGTGCACCGAAACAGGGTGGATGTAAGCTGACTCTGAACGTTAAAGAAGGAATTATCCAGGAAGCACTTGTAGAAACTATCGGTTGCTCCGGTATGACTCACTCTGCTGCTATGGCTTCAGAAATCCTGCCGGGCAAAACACTGTTGGAAGCATTGAACACTGACCTTGTTTGTGACGCTATCAACACTGCAATGCGCGAATTATTCCTGCAGATCGTTTACGGTCGTACACAGTCTGCTTTCTCTGAAGGTGGTCTGCCTGTAGGTGCCGGTTTGGAAGACTTGGGTAAAGGTCTGCGCAGCCAGGTAGGAACCATGTTCGGCACATTGGCCAAAGGTCCTCGTTACTTGGAAATGGCTGAAGGTTACTGTACTCGTATGGCTCTCGATGCTGACGACGAAGTAATCGGTTATGAATTTATCCACTTAGGTAAATTCATGGATATGGTAAAGAAGGGTATGGATGCTAACGAAGCACTGGAAAAAGCCAAAGGCTCTTACGGTCGTTTCAAAGAAGCTGTAAAATATATCGATCCTCGTAATGAATAAGAAAACACTGACACGCGTCCTTTTCGGGCTGATCGCTATCACCATAGTGGCAACGGTTATCGCTTACTTCGTGATTAAGCCGGACCGTCCCTGGATGGCTTTTTATGTAGCCTGCTGCGGCGGTGTGCTTGTTTTCAATTTTCTGATATCTTTATTTCTGGTAAATAAGAACTTAAAAAAGTAAAAAATAATATGGCTTTATTTGAAAGTTATGACCGCCGTATCGATCATATCAACGCGGTTTTAAAAGAATATGGTATCAACGGTATCGAAGAAGCAAAGGCTATCTGCGACGCTAAAGGTATCGACCCTTATACAATGTGTAAGGAAACACAACCTATCTGTTTCGAAAACGCTTGCTGGGCTTACGTTGTAGGTGCTGCAATTGCAATCAAGAAGGGCTGCACCAACGCTGCCGAAGCTGCTGAAGCTATCGGTATCGGTCTGCAGGCATTCTGTATCGCCGGTTCTGTTGCCGACGATCGTAAGGTAGGTATCGGCCACGGTAACCTGGCTGCCCGTCTGCTTCGTGAAGAAACAAAATGTTTCGCATTCCTGGCAGGTCACGAATCTTTCGCTGCTGCCGAAGGTGCTATCAAGATCGCTGAAATGGCAAACAAAGTTCGTAAAGAACCGTTGCGCGTTATCTTGAACGGTCTGGGTAAGGATGCAGCTAAAATTATTTCCCGTATCAATGGCTTCACTTACGTTCAGACTCAGTTCGACTATATGACTGGCGAAGTAAACGTAATCGAAGAAAAAGCATACTCAAACGGTCTGCGTGCAAAAGTTAAGTGCTACGGTGCTGACGACGTTCGCGAAGGTGTTGCTATCATGCGTAAAGAAGGTGTTGACGTATCTATCACAGGTAACTCAACTAACCCGACTCGTTTCCAGCACCCGGTTGCAGGTACTTACAAGAAAGAATGTATGGAAAACGGTCACCCGTATTTCTCTGTAGCTTCAGGTGGTGGTACAGGCCGTACCCTGCACCCGGACAATATGGCTGCCGGTCCTGCTTCTTATGGTATGACCGACACAATGGGCCGTATGCACGGTGACGCTCAATTCGCTGGTTCTTCATCTGTTCCTGCTCACGTAGAAATGATGGGCTTCTTGGGTATGGGTAACAACCCGATGGTAGGTGCTACTGTTGCTGTAGCTGTTGCTATCGAGGAAGCTATGAAGAAGTAAAACTATTTTTATAGCATAAGCAAAGTCCTTGTAATCCGTGGATTGCAAGGACTTTTTTTATTAAATGGAAATATTATCAAAAAAACATGTAGAAAATCAAAACAAAATGGAATACTGATTGTTATTATTATAAACAAACACAGTTAAAAAAGCTCATTCAAAATAGCAACGATAACCGGAATTCTGATATTCCACGAAAAATGTAACTTCAATAAATGACAGCACCTAAAACAGGCAAACATTTAGCAGGCTTCATCCTATTCACGATGATGTTTTTCCTTACGTTCTCCTGCCCTACTAAAAAAGAGTTTAAACAAGACACACATTTGGCCGGTCTTTCTCCGACTGGTACACAATTATAGATGCTCGATACATACCCCATAATCAGGTTTATTTACCTTTTCATTACGATTGGTTGTCGAGTACATGGCCAAAGTTGCACCGAACAAACAAAAAAGAGGCTTAATACTTATTTCTTCAAAGATTAAGCCCCTTTTTTCCCACACTAACCCTTCTTTCCAATGAGCCTTATAAAAGATACCGCCCCGTATTGAAGGCTATTTCCTCACTAAAGTATATTTATACCCTGTTTCCGAGCAGTCTTGCAAGATAAGAGTATCCCCTTTGACAGACACAGGATAGGCCGGGTTGGTCTCGTAGAAGACATCCATCAGATATGCTTCATATCCGGCCCCCGTATCCGCTTTGCGCCAGTTCAAGGCTCCCGGTTCAGCTTTGCCGTCCTCCGTCCAGACATACTGGTCGTCTGCAAACTTGATGAAAGTATTCTCATACTCGCAGAATTCACGGGCATTCTTGCCGCTCACCAATTCCCAATCTCCGTTGACCAATGCCTTGATCTCCGGCAACTCCTTATCGAACAACGTTACATTCACGTTCTTCACTTCCTCCTTCTTACCCTGACAAGCCGTACCAAACAGCAGGACAGCGACAAGCAGCAACGGCAATACATTCATCAGTTTTTTCATATTCCTATCTTATTTACAATGTTCCTTTATCAACTTCTCGGCAAGTGGATCACCCAATTCTTTAGCTTTGTTGAATGCTTCGCAAGCTTCTGCTTTCTTCTCCAAACGGACGTAACAAACGCCCCGCAAACGATAACAAGCTCCGAAATCAGGAGCGATCGCAATTGCCTTCTCTATACTTTTCAGTGCATCTTCATACTTCTGCTGACGAACGTAGATAGAGGCTTCTTCCGCATAGTAGTCAGGCGTGTCAGGACTTCCCTGTATAGCAGCCTGGATATCCTTCAAAGCTCCTTCCAGGTCACCCGCACGAAACTTAGCCTGTTCACGCAGGAAAAAGAAGTTCGGAAGTACCTGGCCACCGACCAGCGTATAATAAAGATCATAATCAGCGATAGCCTCCGTGTATTGTGCAAGGCGTAGACGCCAATCGATCCGTTCCAGCACATAAGCTGCCGCCTCAGCATTCATATTTGTCCCGCATTTCTCGATCGCCTTATCGAGCAAGTCGATCACATCACCGATATTAAAACCGGTAACCCGTTCCTTTGCCTTTGCAGCCAAATAATAGGAAGAAGCAGAGGCGACATCGCTATTGTTAACGATCATGTACTCATCGAATGCCTGTTGGAACTCTCCTTTATTGAATAGGATATCCGCCCTTAACTGATGATAGGCAGGCAGATTGTCCTCTTCGATTGCCTTATCCAATGCCTCCATAGCGGCTTCGGTTGTCCAGGCGGGATCGGTCAGCGTACTATCAGCCGAAGCAACACCGTAGATCAGCTTAGCCTGGTTATACCAGAAATCACCTTTCTTATCGCTATATTTGGAAGCGGTTTTTATGTCGTCCAATGCCTTTTGCAGATAAGTTGCCTGTTCAGCCGTAGAGTTAGCCAATGCCGCACGATTGTAGGCATAAAGATCGGAACGATTCAGATAGCCGTCAGAAACATCCGGGAAGGTGGCGATAAAATCGTTGACCGTTTCCAGGCGTGCCTTTGCGTCCTGCGTGCCACTAATCAGGTAAAGAGCGACGGTTGCTTGGTCCAGTTCTTTCGGCCATCCTTTCGGTATATTGATATTGCGGTATGCAGAACTCAGATAATCAGCAGAGCCTATTGACAAGCTACCCGCATATCCAGCAGAAAGACCATAGCAAATATCTTTCTTTCCACCTGCATCCGCTTGTGCCAGCCCGAACACTTCACCTTCGGGAGTCAGCAACGGGGCATTGAGTTCGTTTTCTTCCAATGAGATTGCCATCTTGTAATATTTATACGGATCTTTCAGTTTACTTACTTCGGTAATAGCACCGGACTTAAAGGTGGCGTTCTTGCCGGTAGAGTACAACAGCAGATAGGCATTCGTCCCGTTTGCCACCGGATCGGCAGCGATCGGCAGGAAAGCGGCCTTCTTCGGCACTTCGACCTGAAACTTTACGGCATCGTACAGTTCGTCCGCCCCCTGGATATTCTTAACTGGAAATGTCTTTCCCTCGAAGTCTGTGATTGTTGCTTTCTCGGCTCCTTTGAAAATATCGTATGCTGAGACAGCCTCGCCTGTTTCGGAGATAAAGAATCCCGTACTGGTTGCGAGCTTATTTCCATCCTTTCCATAAGTGGTAATTGTAAAGACCGCTCTCTTGGCTTTGTCCATCCATTTAGGAGCGTTTTTCTGTGCTGTCGCCGAAAAGCACAGACAGCTGATCAAAATCAAATGTAGTATTCGTCTCATTTCTTTTTCATGTTATCAGATACAGACGCAAAAGTAAGTATTTATCTTAGAATATACACATCATGGTGTTAAGAAAGATAAAACACCACTTTTTGCTTTCACCTCCTAAGCTTAACAGAGGATTATAAAAGCCTAAACAACTGAATATCAAAGGTGATATTTCGAGAAAAAACAGCCTATACCCTATTCGTCAATAGGCTATAGGGTAGAAACAAAAAGGTTATAGGCTGTTCCGGAATAGCCTATAACCTTTTTGGGAAGCGGTCGGCATCGCTTTTGATGAAGCTGTTGATGTTTTTCAGAAAGGCTATTGGTTACACCTGTAAAAGCTATGACTTATGGGATGGAAAGCTATCGGTTATTGCCGGAGAAGCACCTTGTACCATCGCTTTCCGGATATTATACCTATAAACCAAACATGCCGTCACGAAATAAAACACGCACTGTACCCACAGGGTAATATATTCGGATTGTATCTCGCTCATCGAAGCCCCCATCGAGTTCAGCTTGACATAGGCCATTGTCGCTGGGGCTGCCGGAATGAGATAATGTGCCATCTTCCAGTACCAGGGCATCAGTTCTATCGGATACGAGACACCGGAGAGGAAGATGAGGCCGACAGAGAAGAAGGCAATCATCAAAAGCGGTGCGTCGGAATCCGTAAAGAACAGGGATGCCGTAAGCCCGAAAAAGCTAGTCGCCAACAGGAAGGGTATCATCAGCATGATGACATACAGGGGGTTGCCAATATCCGGGAGACCGAACATCAAAGGGATCAGCCCCAATAGGAACAAAGCGAAAACCGCATACAGCATACCATAAACAAACGTCTTGCCGATCACCACCTGTGCCATCCGCCCAAAAGAGAGATCCACAGGATTGCCGGCAAAACGGACAATCGAGCCGCTATGCCGTTCGTCGCCGCTAATCATGGCGATCACCATCATCAACGTCTGAAAGATGATCACAACCAGGACCGAAGGAATCAGGTAAGTTCCATACCCCTCGGTCGGGTTATAGAGAGCAGTCCCGACCACCTCGACAGCCTGGGCCGAAGCAAGCTTCGGAGCTGCCTGTTGAGGCAAGAACACCAACATCTCCGGCCGGTAGTCGTCGTTCAGAGCCAACATAGAAGCAGCCGAAGCTTCCTGCATGGCGAGGTAGTAAAGGAAAGCGCTCGTCGTCTCGTACATGATGAAAACAGACTCTTCACCACGGGCAACACGATCCTCGAAATCGTCCGGCAGGTAGAGGATACCGGCCACCTGGCCCGCTTTCATCATGTCCTGAGCCTCCGGGTAATCAGTAGCCGTAGTCACGACATTGACCTGCGGGGTGGCGTCGAGCAGACGGACGTAGTGGCGGCCCAATTCGCTATGGGAATGATCAACGACGGCGACCGGGACTTTACGGACCAGGTCGGGGGCGTACATATAATTGTACAGCAAGCCGTAGACAAATATGCCTCCCATCAGTACGAGCAGGATGGCATAGCTACCGGCAATCGTCTTGAACTCATCATGTATAACAGATATTACCTTCATATTCATATTTCTTTTTTTAAGAGACGAGATGCCTCCACATCTCTTCGTTCACAATCGCTTTCTTCAAACGGGGCAACATCAGCAGCGAGGGAAGAAGGAAGCAGAGCAGCGCAGCGTAATTCACCCAAGTCCAGGCAAAACCGTAATCCCCGTAAAGCAAATTCTGGTAAATCTCGGTGAAATGGCGGACAGGGAACAAGTAAGAAGCATAATGCACAGGAGCATACATCGAGGACACAGGAAAGGTCACGCCTGACAGCGTTGCACCAAGCGAACCGACCATCGACACGATGCTGATAATGATGCTGAGTGCGGGAAAGACAGAGAAGATGAAGACCGCCAGTGCTTGTGTCGAGACGACAAACAGGATTGCCGTAAGGTTGAGCGGCCAGAAACCACATGAAAACGGTATGTGCATAAGACCGAACATAACGTAGTTCGCCAATATACTCATCAGGCTGAAAATAACGGTGTAGGGAAACAACTTTCCCACTACCGCCGTCACAATATTGCCGCCTGCCTCCGAGAGCCACTCTGCCCCCGTCCCGAACTTAATTTCACTACCGACGGCATAGACCGTTGTCAGTAGGATAATGACCTGAAAGAGGATAAAGAAGAAGGGGTTGCTCAAGTAAACTGAGTAGTCCAGATCAGGATTGAACAGAGGATGGCTACTGGCCTTGACGGGGAGCAGGAAGGTAGTGATCTGCTCCTCTCCGATTCCCAAAGCGGTGGCTTGCATCACGATCGGGGCCATCGAAAGTTGGCGGAGGACGGTTTCGAAAGCGCCACGCACCTCACCGCCTACGCTCAAGAGAGCATAGTGATAGTAGTAGGCAAGCGTCGTCTGCCGTCCGGCCATGACATCAGCCGTGAAACCAGTAGGGATCACGAGATAGCCGTATATTTCTTTCGACTGGGTGGCACGCCGGGCAGCCGTCTCGTCGGCATAGCGATGCATAACCTTGAAAGTGGGGACGGCTTCGACTGTCCGCACGACTTCCCTCGACATGGAGGTATTATCTCCATCGACAATACCGACGGGTATGTTCTCCATCTGCCCATTCCCGAAGATCGTGGACATGAAGAAGATGCAGAACAGCGGCAGCACGATACACACCCCAAAATAGAGACGTCGCGAGACCATCCGTACAAGTTCTCTTCGAAGAACCCGTATGAATGGACAATTGATAATTGACAGTTGACTATTCATCATACTATTCTTAAAATTGCCCATTGTCAATTATCAATTGTCAATTCAACCAGTGCCGACATTCCGGGACGCAACCCATCCACCTTTCCGACCGGCAGGGCGTGTATCTCGAACGTACGGAGATCGTAGCTACCTGTCTGCTTGGTCGATTTCCAAGTGGCGAAGCTACCTAAAGGGCTGACATAATTGATCTTAAACTCGATGTTCTTCTTATCGATTGCCGGAACATCGGCAACAAACGTCCCTCCCATCGGGAAGAGCGGCAGGCGGTCTTCGCGGACATTCAGCACAATATGCACGTCGTCAAGCACGATCAGGTTCATAATAGGCATACCGGCTCCGACCAACTCCCCCCTTTTCGGGAAGATGGTCGATATCTGGCCGGATTCCGGGGCTGTCAAACGGGCATCCTGCAAGAGAGCGGCAACCTCTTCAACCGTACCTTTAGCGGCGTTCACCAGAGATCGGGCACTCTCTTTATCCTGTATCTGGGCACCGTCGAGTGCCATCTGGTATTGGTTCCAGGCTGCCCGCTCACCGGCTA
>UMKQ01084178.1_pt1 | contig 14052 bp, 16 predicted proteins | sample 1966371 | NCBI WGS metagenome assembly UMKQ01 (sample SAMEA4836180, study PRJEB28245) | human gut metagenome | biome: gut microbiome; material: fecal sample | place: Denmark | collected 2008
CGACGGCATAAAGAACCGTCCGATGGAATACGATGACCAAATCGTCCGCCAACTGCTTGAATGCATGGTAGTGGACTCAAAAGAACGAATCACCGTGATATTCAAAGGCGGCATCGAGGTGGTGCAGCCGCTGACCGAATGACAGCGGCTCACCGCTGCCCCAACCTTGAAGGCTCAAGATTTTTCGTAAGAGTTCAAGTACCTATGCAAAACCAGCGAAAAAATCTTTTTATAGTCCTCCCACAAGGAATGATAATCCGAACTACATTATCCAAGTGGGTAATGTGTTCGGATTTATCATTTCTATTGAGAATATTATAAAAAAGCCCTCCGGCTATGAATAGCGCCCCATTCGTTAGGCAAGTATGGTAAAATACTTGTACTAAGGAATGGGGCGTTTTTTATTATAGCGGAAACGAGGGAGACTGAGTAGTTTTTTGACAGCCTGAGGACCTATAAGGGCCTATTGCGGGCGGAAGCCTCTTAAGGATTTTTATTTATGCCTTGAGATTCTTACTACCCGTAAACGGGTCTATAAATTCCTTTATGCTAATCTGGTCAGACATTTTATCCTCCTGTATGTGCGCATTTATCGCTTTCTTGTTGCGGTCCGCCGTATCCGCAAAATATAATCTTGCCCCAAAGTGTCTGTACCCGTACTTATACTTCAAGGTTAGCATGTCAGTCAAATATCATTAGGCTACTCCTTTACTTCAGGTACCCCATGATTTGCGATACACTGTACTTCGACGGGTTGCCTATCAGCATGTGGATATAGTCCGGGCATTTCCTCCTTTAACAAATAACTTCATTACAGCAAAGGATTCCCCTGAATCTGATCTAATATCGATTATCATCTCGTCCTCTCTTGCCAAAAATATGTTTAGGAGATCTCCTTCAACAGCTTGTTTTCTGTATTCAATACAAAGACGAGTAACCGAAGATGGATTGAAATTGGCTATGGTAGCCAGCGCTATCTTGATATATTCTGAATTGTTAAGATGACGATTACTATCCAGTTCTAATCTGCTGACAATATGTTCTCCGACTTTTCGGATGTTGCATTCTCCGCTATATCGAATCCGCCTACCAAGGTATTCCATATCCAGCTTATCTTCATTCCTTTTGCGATTGCGATCCATAACCTCGTTTGGTATTCTCATGATCTGTAATTTGGCAAGATCAACCAGAGACCAGACAGAGTTTGCCCGGACGATTATATCGTCACGAACCGTCTTAATGTAGAAATTCCGTTCTTCTGAACTGCCCCTGTCCTCATACGCAAATGTACCAACTATTATTTCTTCCCCGCATTTCGGATAACGGGATATATCGACTTGCCAAAAGTAGATGAACCATCCCAGGCCCTTCATTATAAGATCTTGTGTGCCAACCCCTGTATCGTCGCATTCAAAGTGAAAAACATTCTGAAAGCAATCAATCACTGCACTTAGAGACATTTCCCCGTTGAAGGCGGAATCTGTATATCTGACCCTTGTCTTATATTCATACATCTTGCCCAAAACTCCTTTGAGAATATCCGCTTCACACAATTTCTAATCAATCAGCACACAGGGGACGAAACTACTAAAATTGATTATAAATGAATTCCGGAGCTGTTGATAAATTAGCGTACATTAAATACAAATATGAAGCTATCACCATAAGAAACACCTTTAAAATCGTCAGGAAATTCCTGATGGTTTCATTTTTCAAAAATTCACGGATTTTTTTCATCTCTACCCTCCGCATTTAATAACTTATTTTTGAAAAAGTAAAATCATCTACCACTGCACAGGTACTACTTATTGCAGCAACATCGTACTTTATTTGGTATATACTTCCCTTTTCCAGGAAATAAATACTGTCCACATACACATCCCCCCAAGCCATTCGCACCGTATAAGTGCCGGATTCACCTGTGTGCAGATATGTACCGCTACGATATTCCGCTTTATTTGTGTGATCCAGTTCTGTCTGCTCATGAGGCAAACTGATGGTAATCGCATCAGTTTGTCCATAGCCGGCCAACCGATAGGACCCGTCATTCTGCACTTCTGCACCATCCGAAGCTACAGTTGCTTCCGGCGTCAGTATTTCATAAGTGGTAGTGTCGGTGATCGGCTGATTGTTGTAAAACTCATATACTGCACGATCCAGATATACCCAGCCTTTCCATCCCAGGTGCATGATATCACGCAGAAAATAAATTTCGTATTCCTTCTGCGAGAAATCAGCCAATTTTACATTATATTCTCGGCATATATCTCGGATATTCTGGTAATACGTATTGCGATCCGCTTTTGAGAATTCAGCATAATCATACCACCGACCATTGACCGGAGCGCTAATAATCAGCGGCTCAATATTTAATTCTTTGCACACATCCAGGAACAACCGAAAATCATCGTATTCCGGAGACTCCACATAGCTTACGCCGGAATAGCTGCCTTTCAGGGAAGCTATTTTATCTGCCATGTAGGTGGTGTAATAATCGTCATTTACGCCAAAGGTGTTGTTCGTGCAACTTTCGACACCGAGGTCTGCCGATTTCAGCATCAATTCATTCCAGTTGATGTCCTCGGCTTTTACATAGCGTTCTTGTTCTATTGGGAGATCCTGGGATTTTAACGCATGGGCGGTTTCAAATTTTGCTTTTTCAGCCCTAAATGAGTTGTATGCGGCCATCTCCAGACGCGTCAACAGATTTAATGAGCCATCTATGTACAGCCGCTCGTCTTTCTCTACTCTAGCAAGGGTTGTCGGATCCGAAGCCAGCAATTCATTTACTCTGTTTGCTACCGCAATCCTCGTTTCCTTCGAGATAGAATCGTTTTTCAAAAACTCGACAAAATTTGTTTCTTCAAATTTACTGCAGAATGATTCTGAGGTCAGACCGTCATGCGTAAACCATTGTGGTGAAATAATCAAAACAATTTTATTGTTTTTTATGTTGTTTGATAAGGCGCCTACATTGATAGCCTGGGGAATACACTGAAAGTATCCGCTTCCCATCAGCACCATGTTGAAATCCGAATTTCCATAGTTAAACAGCTTCGGTGGATAAGCCGGGCTGTTTGAAAATGACAACTCCGATGACCCCAACACCACAATAGAGCGTTCATCGAGAACCTTCTCCATCACATAATCAGAACAGTTTTTTGAGGAAACATTGTTATAATATATAGCCTTACCGATAGTAATCTCAATCACACAGGGATTTACCTCTATTCCAAAGGCAAAATCATGATTCATTTGACCTTTGACTATAAAACCGATGAAAAATGCACCACACCGGGCCAATATTTGAAGTATCACCGGACATTCCAGGGCCTTTCCACACGAGAACTGGCGGAAAAGGTGGGCATTGTGCCCGCGACACTGGTTCTGTATGAGAATGACCGGCATCCCATCAAGTACAGTACAGCGGTGGCGCTTGCAAATGTGCTGGGGATTGACCGCAACAGGCTTCTGGACGAATATACCGCCTTTGTAGATTACCCGTATTTCTCTCTTTTGAAAAAGGTACGGCAGGATCTTTCCTTAACTCAAATACAAATGGCTGAGTTGATTGGGATAGGCCAAACGTCTTATTCTGGATGGGAAAGAGAAATCCGCGTTCCGCGCCGTAAGGAGTATGATAAAATCCTTGCCGCACTGAAAAAGCTAAGGGTAAATGTGGATACATACCTTTGCCAGTCAGCTTCTATCTGATTGTAAATCGCACATTTGCGGCACTGTTTCCTTACATATATAATAGAAGCACAAAGGAGGAGTGCCAAATGAGAAAGCGGAAATTAAAGATATTTCTTACCCCTACGGAAAACAGCATTGTCATCCAAAGCCTCAACCACCTGCGCAACGCCATGCTCCGGGAAAACAGGGACACCGGCTGCCTGGACGAACTTCTGCTCAAAGTGATGTGCGCCCCGGTAAAGAAGATGTAAAATTACATATCGCAGCCAGATGAGCCGCTTATTCTTTTCAGAGAGTAAGCGGCTTTTTTCATGCCCATCTTTCGGATTTTCCGCGTACATAGCCGTCCGTCCTGCCAACGGGCGGCTAAATCTATGAAGAAGGAGGACATGAAAATGGCGGAACAAAGAAGCCGCCCCAGGGATGGCCGCGTGATCGCGCTGGCCAACCAGAAAGGCGGCACGGGCAAGACCACCACGACGGTGAACCTGGGCATTGGCCTGGCGCGTCTGGGGAAAAAAGTCCTGCTCATCGACGCAGACCCCCAGGGCGACCTTACCACCTGCCTGGGCTGGCAAGACCAGGACAGCTTACAGACCACGCTTGCTACCGTCATGGGAAAGATCATCCGCGACGAGCCTTTTACCGCAGACGAGGGTATTTTGCACCACAGCGAAGGCGTAGACCTCATGCCTGCCAATATTGAATTGTCAGATTTGGAGGCCACTCTTGTCAACGCCATGAGCCGGGAGATCACTTTACGCACCTATGTCAATGAAGCAAAGAAAAATTACGACGTGGTGCTCATCGACTGTATGCCGTCCCTGGGTATGATTACGATCAACGCCCTGGCTGCGGCGGACAGCGTGATTATCCCGGTGCAGGCCCACTATCTGCCCGCCAAAGGCATGACCCAGCTTATCAAAAACATCACAAGGGTAAAAAAACGGATTAACCCGGCCCTGAAGGTGGACGGGGTGCTGCTCACGCTGGTGGATGGGCGCACAAACCTTGCCAGACAGACGGCGGATACACTGCGGCAGAGTTACGGGAGCGTGTTGAAAATTTATCGTTCCGAGATTCCCGTAGCCATCAAAGCCGCAGAGATCAGCGCCGCAGGCAAGAGTATTTACGCCTACGACAAGGGGAGCAAGGTGGCCCAGGCTTACGCGGATTTTTCAAAGGAGGTGCTGGCGGATGGCGAAAAGCAACGGGCTAAACTTCAATCTTCCCTCAGTCGATGACCTGTTTTCCACGGAGGAAGAACGGGCCGAGGCACGGCTTGAAAAAGTCGTCAACCTTTCGCCCTCGGAAATCAGCGACTTCCCGAATCACCCGTTTAAGGTGCGGATGGACGCAGCCATGCAGGAAATGACGGAAAGCGTGAAGCAGTACGGCGTTTTGGTTCCTGCCCTGGTACGACCCAAGCCGGAGGGCGGCTATGAGATGGTGGCCGGGCACCGCAGGAAAACGGCGGCGGATTTGGCGGGGCTTGCGGAAATCCCCTGCATTGTGCGGCAGCTCACCGACGATGAAGCTACGATTATCATGGTGGATTCCAACTTGCAGCGTGAGCAGATCCTGCCATCGGAGAAGGCGTTTGCCTACAAAATGAAGCTGGACGCGATGAAACGGCAGGCTGGTCGGCCAAGAAAAGATAATTCGGCCCCAGTGGGGCCGAATTTAATCGGGACGCGCTCTAATTTGGAATTAGCCGCAGAAAGCCCGGACAGTAAAACACAAATCCAGCGATATATCCGTCTTACCCACCTTATCCCGGAAATCCTGGAGCTGGTAGATAACTCTGTGCTGAAAGACCCGGATATGCTGCAAATTGCCCTGCGCCCAGCGGTGGAACTGTCTTACCTGCGAAAAGAAGAACAGGCCGACTTATTCGCTATCATGGACGAGATGGACTGCACCCCGTCCCACGCCCAGGCCATCAAAATGCGCCGGATGTCCGAAGCCAAGACCGGCGATGAACGGCTGTCCATGGACGCCATGGCGGTTATCATGGAGGAGGAAAAAGGCAATCAAAAAGAACAGTTCAAAATCCCAAAGGAAAAAATCAGCCGGTTTTTTGCGCCGGGGACGCCCACGCAGAAGATCGAGGACACCATTGTCAAGGCGCTGGAACTTTACCGCAAACGCCAGCGCAGTTTAGAGAGATAGCCCACTCACAAGGGGGAAGTGCGCCCATTTGCGGGGAAACGGCAGCTTGTGCCGGTTCCCCCTCTCCACACCTCACCCCTTCCAAACAACCTAAACAGCCTAAAAAAGAAGATATTTGGGGAGCCTGGATGTTTATAAAAAGCTCCGGCCTCTTTTCCACAGGCAGACATCGGGCTGCGAGGAAAACCGGGCGGGCCTCTCTTTTTTAGACAGTAACCAACACAAGCCGCGGCACATCGGAAACGGTGTGCTTTTTTTGCGGCCATTTCAAGGAGGTAACACGATGAAAGCATTGAGAAAGCCCCTGTCCCTGTTCATGGCCATGCTCATGTGCCTGGGCATATTCGCAGGGACGGGAACTACAGCGTTTGCCGCAGGGGAAACCATGACGACGTATATGGTGGAGTTCCCCCGTGCCAGCGACCCCAACAAGGCAGGCTGGGGACATTCCGCTATGAATTTCCTGGGCGGATGGTCTACCGGCGAAAATAACGGTTTTACCATCCACACGCAGGATTCCTTTAACGGGAAAGTCATCTACTGTATCGAACCCGGCGTCGGCGTTCATTCCGGCGACCAGTTTACTGGCCGGGGCGAGGATTTCTGGGATGATTACCCGTCCGATCTGAACCCCACTATTCCACCGGACACCATCAAGGAATATATCGGGCGGATTATGACCTATGGCTGGCAGGGCAACGCCAGCACATCATGGATGACCGATGACCCGGAGGACGCCAGCAAGATGGCCGGGGCAATCGCCACCCAGCTTCTTGTCTGGGAAACCGTCGTGGGTGAGCGCGACAGCCAGTTTAACCATGTGGACGCCAACGCCCAGGGCAAGAACAATATCGCGGAATATATCAGCCCGGAGAATCCCCTTTACAGCGAGATCTTCAGCCAGTATTCCGCTATTGAGAGCGCGGTAAAACGCCATACCATGCTGCCCAGCTTTTTCAGCAGCACCGCCGACGCCGGGGCCTATGAGCTGAAATGGGACGGCCAGCAGTATTCCCTCACACTCACGGATACCAACGGCGTGCTGAGTGACTACACCTTCTCCAGCAGCACCACCGGGCTGAATTTCTCCGTGGACGGCAATCAGCTCACCATCACTTCCGCCCGGGCCATCAAAGGTTCTGTAACGGTGAAAGCAGAAAAAATCTCTGCCCAGCGCAGCGGCGTAGTGGTATGGACGGATGGGATTATCGGCGGCGGCAAGCAGGACTTTGCCACCTACGGGGAAACCGTGTCCGATTATATGGTGGGCTATCTGAATCTGGAAGTGAAAACCGGCAACATGAAGCTGGTCAAGACTTCCGAGGATGGACAGGTAGCCGGGATCAGTTTCACCATTACCGGCGAGGGATACAGCGCTACCAAGACCACCAATGAGGCGGGCGAGATCGACATCACCGACCTCAACCCCGGCGTTTATACCATAACCGAGCAGTCCATTGACAAATATGAACCCCAGGAAACCCAGCGCGTGACCATCGTCAGCGGCCAGACCTCTACCGTGAATTTCAACAACAAGCTGAAGCGCGGCAGCCTGGAAGTGACGAAAACCAGCGAGGACGGACTGGTGGAGGGCATGACCTTCCACTTGTATGGCACATCCCTCTCCGGGCAGCCGGTGGATGAGTATGCTGTGACAGATGGAAACGGCGTGGCGCGTTTTGAAAACGTGCTCATCGGCACGGGCTATGTACTGGAGGAGGTGGATACCCCCATCCGTTATGTGGTGCCGGATTCCCAGACAGCCACCATCGAGTGGAACGAAGTTACTCACAAGAGCGTGAATAACATGCTGAAGAAGTTCCGCGTCACCGTCACCAAGAGCGATGTGGAAACGGGCGCGCCCCAGGGCGACGGTTCTCTGGCCGGCGCTGTGTATGGGCTGTATAAGGGAGACACCCTTATCGACAGCTTCACCACGGACGAGAACGGCCAGTTCACCACCGGATATTACGTCTGCGATTCGGACTGGACAATCCGTGAAATCAGCCCCAGCGAGGGCTACCTGCTGGATTCCACCATCCACAAGGTAGGCGCGGAACCGGAGCTGTATGAGATTGAGCTGAACGATACCGCCAACGACGTGACGGAACAGGTCATCAAGGGCGACATCGCCATCATCAAGCATACCGACGACGGGGAAACCCAGATCGAAACCCCGGAATCCGGCGCGGAGTTCCAGGTGTTTTTGAAATCAGCCGGCAGCTATGAAAATGCCAGGGAATCTGAGCGTGATGTCCTCGTCTGCGATGAGAACGGCTTTGCACAGTCGAAGAAGTTGCCCTATGGCACCTATATCGTCCGCCAGACCAAGGGCTGGGAAGGCCGTGAGCTGATGGACGACTTTGAAGTGTATATCGCCCAAGACGGGCAGACCTACCGCTACCTTATCAACAACGCTAATTTTGCCAGCTTCATCAAGGTGGTCAAGGTGGACGCGGAAACCGGCGTCACCATCCCCTATGCGGGGGCCGGGTTCCAGATTTACCGTCCCGATGGCAGCAAGGTGGAAATGACGTTCACTTACCCGACGCCGACCACCATTGATACGTTCTACACCAATTCCGAGGGCTACCTTGTCACCCCGGAAAAGCTGGAGTATGGCTCCGGGTACTCTCTGGTGGAGGTCCAGGCCCCCTACGGCTATGTGCTGGACAGCACCCCGGTTTACTTTGATGTGACTGAGGACAATTCCAGCGAGGAAGGCGGCGTGACGGTGATCGAAGTCACTAAGCCCAACATGGCCCAGAAAGGAATCATCAAAGTCAGCAAAACCGGCGAGGTATTTTCCTCTGTGACAGAAAACGAGGGCGTTTACCAGCCGGTGTATGAGGTGCAGGGCCTGCCCGGTGCGGTGTTTGAAATTACCGCCCTGGAGGACGTTTATACGTTGGACGGTACGCTGCGTTATTCTGCGGGCGAGGTGGTGGACACCATTACCACCGGCGAGGATGGCACAGCCCAGAGCCAGCCTCTCTATCTGGGCAAGTTCCAGGTCAAGGAAATCGAGTTCCCCTACGGCATGGTGGATACCGGCGAAAATGTCACCAACGTGGAGCTGGTGTATGCAGGTCAGGAAGTAGAGATCACCGAAACTTCCGCCAGCTTCTACAACCAGCGCCAGAAAGTACAGGTCGCTCTGAATAAGCTGCTGGAGCAGGATGAAGCCTTCGGCATCGGTATGAATGGCGAGATTTCCGCTGTCACCTTTGGCCTGTACGCGCAGGAGGATATTACCGCAGCGGATGGTTCCGTTATTCCGGCAGACGGGCTTCTGGAGATCGTTTCGGTGAATGAGAACGGTCAGGCCACTTGTGCTACCGACCTGCCCTTTGGCAGCTTCTATCTGAAGGAACTGTCCACGGACAGCCATTATCTGCTGAACGGCGAAACCTTCCCGTTCACCTTTGAATACGGCGGGCCGTCCGTTGCTGTGGTGGAGATTGCCGCAAACGACGGTGAGGCTATCACCAACGAGCTGATTCGTGGTGAAATCCACGGCCTTAAAACCGACGAGAACGGCGCTGGCCTGGGTGGGGCTGTGATTGGCCTCTTTAAGAGTGATGAAACCGAATTTACGGCAAAAAATGCCCTTGCCACCACCACCTCTGCGGATGACGGCAGCTTCTCCTTCTCCAATGTGCCGTATGGAAATTGGGTGCTGAAAGAGCTGGAAAGCCCGGAAGGGTTTGTCCTCTCTGATGAGATCTTCTCCGTTGCCATTGAGGAAGATGAACAGGTTGTGGAGATCTCCCTTGCCAACGAGCGCGTTTATGGCGACCTGCGCCTTACCAAAGTGGATGAGGATTACCCGGACAACAAGCTGACCGGGGCCGAGTTTGAGGTGTACCGTGATACCAACGGCAACAAGGAGCTGGACGAGGGCGACGAGCTGCTGGGCAAGCTGGAGGAAACCAGCACCGGCATCTATGAGATGTCCCATATCCTCTACGGCGGCGTGTTCGTGAAGGAAACCAAAGCGCCGGAGGGGTATCTGCTGGATGAAAACGCCTACTATGTGGAGATTACCGAGAACGGCAAAATCTACGAAGTGGAAAATGAGGCCGGAAAGGGCTTTGTCAACGCGGCACAGACCGGCTCCCTGCGGATTGAAAAGACATCCAGCGATGGCAAGGTGGAAGGGTTCTCCTTCCGCGTGACCGGGGCCAACGGCTACGACCAGACCTTCAAAACGGGTAAAAACGGCGAAATCTTCATCGAGGGCCTGCGCGTGGGTGATTACACCGTGTCCGAGGTGTCGGACGGAACCAGCGCCAACTATGTGCTGCCTGCTGATAAGACGGTGACCATCTTTGCGGATAAGACCACCGTTGCACAGATGCACAACGAACTGCGCGACACACCGAAAACCGGCGACGAGAGCAAGCCGTGGCTGTGGATGACTCTGATGGGCGTATCCGCTGCCGGAACTGCTGTTCTGGGGATTGCGGCCTATGTGAGCAAGCGCCGGAAAGACGAAGAATCCGCTGAATAATACAGCGGTCAAAATTTGTGACAGGAGGAATTGACTATGGAATTGAAAACGATCATTGCGGTAGTATTGGTACTCTTTATCCTCGGCGGGCTGATCTTTCTCAAGGTCAGAAGCCGGAAGAAGTAATCCAGCGGGGGGGCGGCTTTGCGGGGCCGCCCCTTTACATATCCCAAAAAAGGACGAAAGGAGTGTGGTTTTGATGAGAGAACGATTTGAACAGCGGTTATTCCGTATCTTTGCCCAGGCGGGATATTCGCCGGTGCAGCTTCTAACGATCACCCCGGAAGAAATGGTGGAGATTCCCGGTATCACCGTCCCCAATATCCGCGCGGTACTTTGTGTTCAGAACAAAGTGCTGGCGGATCGGAACAAGGTTCGCAGCGGCAAGCTGGTAGAGGCACTTTTGAAGGAGGCCGAGGAAAGCGGGTGTTGCCATGAGTGAACTGCATCTGCTGGACATCCTTGCCGCACGGCGAGGGTGCTTTATCTCAGACCTGAATCTTTCTCCTATTCTTCGGAGGGCGGCCCTTTTAGACCTGTGCAGAATGGAGGAAAACAAATTTCCTCTTTCTCAATGGCAGGATTCCGTGCGATACCTGACCGGTATTGAGAAGGACTTTACAAGCGAAAAGCAAATCAGGGATTTTATTCTGAATGAGATGGAGGTGAATTAAGTGGAAAAACAGGCTTTTGAATATGGAGGATTTCATTTTATTCCAGAGCGAAGATTTACAGCGGAAGAAAACAGCTTTTTAGCGATTTCCCGCAGGCAGCGCCTTGATAAAGAATTGGGCTTTTGTAAACCAGGCTATGCCTATAAAAGCAAATATCCCTATTCTCATGAGAGTTTTTACGCTGCGTCACCCGATAAGGAGTGCGACTTATTCCGGTGTGTAGAAAATGGGAAACTGTATCTGCCCTGTACGAACGATTTGCAGGAATATATGGAACAGCCTAAAAAAGAAAGGAACCGAACCCATGAACGATGAGCACAGTTTAAGGCGTATGGCAGGCGATTATGAGATCATCCAGGCCATCCACATCGGTGATCGGGAAATCGTTCTGGGAGAAAAGCCCCAGAGCGAAAGCGGTGATAAGTATATGTGTGCCTTCTGCCAGCAGAATGAGTTGTTTGCGGCGTACAGCGAGGTCATGTGCAGCGACAACTATGCGGAGATGGTAAAGATGTTCGGTGAGCGCGTTACCGAGCAGGCCGAGAAAACCCGTGTGGCGATGAACAAGCCCAAAATACAGGGAATTGATGACCACCCCCTCACGGCCAGCGATTGTACCGTATTGTCCTACGATGACGACTTGAATAACAAAATTGTGGTCATCAAGCCGGAGGTGCTGCGCCGGGAGTACCGCAGGGCTACCTGCCAGTTAAAGCTCTGCACAGGCGGATTTGGTGCTTATCCTCGCAGCCGTGGTTCAGCCTGCTTCTGCATCGACCTCTATACCGGAAAAGAAAGCCGGTATGAGCGGATGGACATTCTTGGCACTATGGAGCCGGAGAAACTGCCCGGATGGGCAAAGCACGGACTGCTGACTGTTCAGCAGGAACGGGCGAAAAAAGAACCGCACAAAGGCGAGAAGGAGGAGCGATGAACGTGCGTATCAATCAAGGATATGTGATTACGGATTCCATTCACATTGGAAAAGCGGAATTTGTGATCGGTGAAATGTCAAACACACCGGCCCCCTTTGTCACATGGGAGTGTAAGGATGGAAACAACTATTTCTGGGGTCATTACCTGACAACCCGCAAGGCTGCGGAGCGCGACCTGTTGGAGCGCGCAGTTCAGGAACTGGAGTATCAAACCCGCAGGCAGGCCGAGATGGAGCCGCAGGATTCCCCCTGGGGAGAAATCCAGACCCGTGAAACCCTCTGCCCCGGAGCGTATTCCGTCAGCACAGCAGGACATGGCGGCGTTATGGTGCGCCGGGAACTGGCGGAAAAGGTGTTCCGAAAGGAAGCGCGGGAGTGTGGCTTTATGGAGGGAGCGTGGCTCTGCTACGAGGAGGATTGTGACGGGCCGGTAGCCCTGCGGGAGCTGATGGACAAAAAGCTGTATCAGGCTCCCGTCAACCAGTATTTCCGCCCTGGTGAATATGAAGCGGTCATCAACCGCAGCTTACAGACCTATCATCCCGAATACTGGCAGGCGCGGGAACAGGACTTGAAAGGAAAAGGCCAGCCTTCTATCCAACGAAAAAAGAAGGAGCGTGAACGATAATGAAACTGGAAATCATCAGTATGACACCGCAGGAACGGATGTACTCTTACAGTCAGAGCAGCCAGATCGAGGCCCAGACCGGCTGTATCGGCCACCTGCGCGGTGATTTTGGCGCTGGCCAAGAGTTTTTCACCTCATGGTTTGAGCATCGTGGAGAGTACAAGACCGACGAGTTCAAGGCGGAGTTTGATGAAGTGGTCAACAGCCTGCGGGAGAAAAACGGGCTGCTTTTCAGCCGGGACAGCATGATCCGCTATTGCCGGCAGCGCCCGGAAGCCGAGATGGTGGGCAATTACTGCACCGAGTACGGCTTCAAGCTGAAAACTGTCCAGCACACCTATATGCTGCGGTGCAATCCCAATTATGGGGACTACAATTTTTACCTCTATGCTTATGTTGGCCGGTTCTTGGAGCACCACATGGAAAAGGCCCAGCAAGGTATCCGATTTATCACCCCCGGCTACAAAGAAATCTTCCGTATCCCGGACGGCGATAGCATCCGCATTTTCACTGGTGGCGGAGAAACCCGTGACCGAATCTGTCGGTTTATCGACGAAACCCACTTTGAAATCACCAGCGGTTATTCCAACACCCTTTATCATATCTGTGAGTTTGCGGAACGTCTGGAGAAAACCCACGGAAGTGTCATTCCACTGCGTTCTTCTCTGCCGCCTAACTGTTTCAGCATTCTCCCTTCCAGCGGAGAGCTGATTGTCATCACGCGGGGCGAAAAAGGATATTTGCCTTCGGATATGCAAATTAAAGGAAAATCCAATCAGGAGGTGGCGGAGATCGCAAACCATGCTTCTGGCGTTACCAAAGCACAGGAGGCCGCAATGCTGGCAGGCTCCATGTTTGGCTGGCAGACACCCGCCGCCGATCCCAAGAACTACGATGAGCAGGGCCAGCCCATCCGTCCGAAGCAAAGAGATCGGGGTGATGCCCGATGAGTGAGGACAAACACATTATCTGGAGCAATTACGATCTGGATTATGAGGACTGGCGTGGCGATCTGGAAACAGAATACCCGGAGCTGTCCGAGGATGAACGTATCTCTCTGATGTATGAAATCAATGGACATTATCTGGACGATGAGCGCATGAACCTCAATGTGCAGCTTTCCCAGCCCATTTTGGTTGTAGGCGACTTGGGCCTGTGGAATGGGCGGCGCATGGGGTATAAGGAAATCCCCAGCGGCAACATCCGGGACTGCCTGTATTCCGACACGGATTACTCCACTTGGTATGTGGATCGACTGGGCGATCTGCGGTGCGACGCCATCCACCATGACGGCACCAACCATTATCTTTATCGAGTTTATAAGGACGGTGTGCGAGATTCCCAGATCGAACTTCTGAAAGAAAAACTGTATCGCGGCACAGCGACCCGCGCCGATATAACGAGAGTGACCCGTAGGCTGGGCGACGACATCGC
>UMKQ01071714.1_pt1 | contig 13886 bp, 20 predicted proteins | sample 1966371 | NCBI WGS metagenome assembly UMKQ01 (sample SAMEA4836180, study PRJEB28245) | human gut metagenome | biome: gut microbiome; material: fecal sample | place: Denmark | collected 2008
ACACCAAGTATACAGGAGCTTGCAGTCATGCAAGCAGAATAGGTGGTATTGTGGTTGATGGCACGAACAGCAAACAGATTTATCCGACCAATAATGCGACTGTGAAAGAAGATTATAGCAAGAATACTATTCCAAACCGTTTCAAAGTTCAGGTCAACGGTAAACAGGTAGGGGCATACACGAAGTATACCGGGGCGAAGATGGTCGCTAAGCTGAGGAACGGAATTATAATTGACGGAACCAAGGGCGTGCAGATATACCCTTAATACATTAAGACGGTGGCAACAGGCACTCACTTATATAGTGGGTGCTTTTATTATGCCATAGAAAGGCGGTAACAGTGGCATACAGCGGTTATTTATTTAAGGTGGGAGAATATATCGTCCCACAGAAATTCATCAAAGCTGACACATATAGGTCTTATGTGAATATGCAGGACATAGACGATTACCCGGACGCTAACGGTTATTTACACCGCAATGCGGTTGAACTTAAAGCGGTGAAAATTGAGTTTGACGTGCGTGCCATGCTGACAGGTAGTGAACTGGAAGAGCTTATGTCTAATATCCGCAATAATTACACAAGTGCAAGAGGCAGGGAGTGTATCATTACCGCCTTTATTCCTGAGTACAACGACTATGTGACGCAGAAAGGCTATCTTGCTGACTTCCAGCCACAGATATACGGCACATACGGCGGCGAGATACATTACAGCTCATTCAGAATGGCATTTATTGGGGGTGTATACGATGGTTGATTACAGTTTACAGAATTTGTTTTACGCCCCTAACGTAGATAAGCAGCTCGTTATTGCAACAGATGACGGCTCCGTGACAATTACCAACACGGAGCTGCATCAAGAGAGCTTTGAGCTGACAGAGAGTTTGTGTTCTGAGAGCGAGTTGACATTCGGAGCGTGCGAAGCGGCGGTAGTCAAATTTACAATATCAAACGTGTTTACATCACTAAAGGATAAGTGGATAACCGTTAAGATGGTGCTTAATGGCAACAGCTCTAATCCGTTCATATTCGGGCATTATAAGGTGGCATCGGATAAACCGACAGCCGATAGAACAAAACGCGAAATTGAGGCTTACGATGCGTTATACGATGTAATTAACGCTGATGTCGTCGGTTGGTATAACGGAATATTGCCAAACACAGAGACTTATGTAACATTAAAGCAATTCAGGGATAGCTTTTTTAGTCATTTTGGTATTACACAAAAAGGCATAATGCTTGCCAACGATGATATGACAACAAGCAGAACTGTTGATGCGGATGAATTGAGTGGTAGTCAAGTGCTTAATGCAATATGTGAGATTAATGGTTGTTTAGGGCGAATAGGGCGTACAGGGCAGTTTGAGTTCACATATCTCGAAAGCAAATCGCCAATAACTATCAGCAAGAATCATTATATCAGTGCTGATTATCAAGACTATATGGTGTCACAGATTGACAAGCTGCAGATAAGACAGGATGAGGATGATATAGGTTCGGTTGTTGGCACAGGCAGTAATACCTATGTGATTGAGAATAACTTCCTTGTGTATGGCAAGGATGCGGCACAACTAAAGGCTATTGCAACTAATGTGTTCAATCGCATTAAGGGTATCACATATCGCCCAGCGGAAATATCAAGCGCAGGAAACCCATGTATTGAAGTCGGCGATGCAATTAAACTGTCAACTAAGTATGCAGAGCTAACCACTTATGTCTTAGAGCGCTCCCTGAAAGGCGTACAAGCCCTTACGGACAGTTTTACGGCACAGGGCGAACAAATACGCACCACACAAATAAACAGCTCTAATAAGTCAATTACGCAACTCAAAGGCAGAGTGAACCGGTTGACCCGCAATGTAGACCAAAACAAAGCGGAAATATTGAATGTTGAAGAAGGATTAAAGAACGAGATAACGCAGACTGCATCGCAACTAGAAATTAAGATACAAAGTTTGCAGTCACAGATAGACGGTGAAATAACAGTAATCAACGGACATGGAGTGCCAACGCTCTATAATTATCCTGCATACAACTGGACAGCAAGCCCTAAGACGGGTGATATTCTTGTTGAAGGACTAAGATTCACCTATTCGGATGAAGTATATCGTAAACATCAGCGAACTTTATTTTTTGATGAAGATAGCATAACAACTTATCGTTTTATCAAAAAAGATAATGTGTGGACGTGGGAACCGATAGCTGACACTGAATATTCAGTGATTCAAAAGCAGATAGCAGACTTAAACGTAACTGCACAGGGGATTACTCAGAGCGTTGAGCAGCTGTCAACCAAGGTAACGAATGATTATATCACACAAATTGACGCCAAGACGCTCGTATCGACTACAGCAGACGGAATCAAGGAGGATATATCTAAGACATACACCACTAGGGATTACATCAACACATTGAGCGCAGAGTTTAACAGGACAGCAGAAGGGCTTACTGCACAGATAAGTGAAGTAAATGAAGCACTTGACGGTGCAAATGAAGTCTACACCATACAAGGAACACCAACCTTGCGGAATTACCCTGCATACAACTGGACATCGGGACCAGTGGTTGGCGATAAACTTACGCAAGGATTGCGCTTTACTTATTCGGATGTAAGCTATAAGAAACACAACAGAGCACTTGTGTATGACGAGGTTGCCGGCAAGACGTATAGATTCATTAAGAATGGCGATACGTGGGGATTCTCCGATGTTGGCAATACCGAGTTTTCATGGGTCAACAAGAAACTTGCTGAGTACAAGGTGACAGTTGATGGAGTTTCCGCCGATTTGTCAAAGTTTGAAACAAAAGTCGGTTCGGATTATATAACCAAGGTTGACGCTCAGGCAAGTATCAATTATAGCGCAGAGGGTATCAAGACAGAGATAAGCAAGACATACGCAACCCAACAGATAGTTGAAAAGATGCAGACAACGCTATCTGCTACAGCAGAAGGTTTAAAAGCAAAAGTAACAAAAAATGAATTGATAACAGAAATCAATGCAAGTGCCGAGCAAGTCAAAATAGCATCCAGCAAGCTTGACTTACAAGGCTTGGTTACGATTTCGTCGCTTAAAGAAAGCGGGCAGACAGTTATTAATGCAGACAATATTACGACAGGGACTATTAATGCTCTTGCAATTAATGGCTGTACAATAACAGGTAGTTCAGTCGTATTCGCTAATGACACGGGCGGATGGAATACGATTATTAATTCAGCAGGATGGTGGATGGTTGGCAAGAACCCTGCCACGGGAGAAGAAAATGCCTTGGATACACCTGCATACTTTATGGACACTAGTGGGTTCTCAAGTATGTATGTAGGTGGACTTCTGAGATTTCGCAACGAAGCAGAGTTCCTCACAGGAGCGTATGCGAGCGGCTCAGGAGCGTACTACTCGCAACGTGCTAGATGGTATAATGTCGCACTAATGGCTAATAACACATCTGATATACGCTATAAGAATGACATAAAATACTTGGACGATGAAGAGAACATGGAAGAACTTTTCGACAGTCTTTCACCGGTGGCATTTTATTATAACAAAGGAACAGGTTATATTGAGACACAAAGGCACTTAGGTTTTATCGCACAAGACATAGAAAAAGCTATTGCAAATGTGGGGATTACCAATGATATGGCATTATTTGACCATGAGGACAAGGGGAAGCTTGGAGTTGACAAGCAAGAACTCATCGCTCTTTGTGTATGGCAAATCCAAAAATTGAAAGCTCGTATAAACGAACTTGAAAAAGATAGGAGGAAAAAATATGAGTAGTAATTACAACATTAGGATGTTCCGCAATTCGCTAACGTCCTACATTAAGCAGTCACCTATAGAACCAGAGGTTAAGCTTCTGGTTCTGAGGGGTTTAACAGCACAGATAGAGGAGGACGCGGATGCAATGGTTGTCCGCGAAGCAGCAGAACTGGAAAAAGCAGAACAACTTAAGAAAAATGCCGTTGATAAGGCAGCAGAGCAGAAAGAAAGCGAGGTATAAGCTATGGCAGTAGAATATAATCAGCATACATGGGGGTATGGTGAAGAACTCACACCGGATAAGCTTAATAATATTGAGAGCGGTGTTAAGGCAAATGCGGATGCAATTAATGAGGTAAATAATAATTTAGCACGCTCCAAACTTGCTCAAATGCGTTTTCAAACCAAACGGCGTACAGATGGTAACGAGGTAGTTGAATTTAACAGTATTGATACTACACAATACATAGCTTTTGTGCTAACTAATACGGGGGATATATTGCTCCCCAAGAAAATACTTAGCGATTCAAGTTTTGCATTCGACTGGAGTGAGGATAAAGGTAATATTGGCTTGGTTATTGTTGCAGAATATTAGCAATGTAGTAGGATAATGTTGACAATCAGGGGGTATCCACAATTAATGTATCAATACATATTCCAGTACAATGATCAGACCAATCTTGTGTGATTATTCCTTGATTCACCAGACAGTAAGCTGGCATCCAATTATCATTAAGTCTAATCATACATGGAATTTTTTTGGTTATATGTTGTGGCAAGTAAGCAATATCTGTTCCGATGGGACATTCTATATCATAATATAGGGCGAGTGTAACGTGTATAGTGTTAATAGATATACGTTCATAACTATTGATATAACAAGTGTATTGCGACGTTAAAGCCTTGGACATCGGAACTTCGTGAATATCCGATACAATTAATCCTGATAAATTATTATTTACATGGCTACGGCATCACACCGTAGCCACATACTTCTCAAAGATAGTTCACGTATGCTCCTCACTTATGTAACTGTAATGTTTATCAGTGCAAACACTTGGCTTATCCGTGGCAAAACCTCCGTATTCTGTGTTTTTTTGTCGGATTTTGGTTACCGATTGTTCAGATTTCAATACAACAAAGTGCTATTATGGACTTGTCCGATAAGGACAGGTTCAAGCTTTGGCAAGCAAGGGGCAGTGTTGATTGGCGTTGGCATTGTTCCTTGCAAGTGGGGGTTATTGGTTGTTGACATTAGCGAACAAATGTTCTATAATTGGGACATCGCTACTGGAAAACGTGTGGTTGTAAAGGGGAAATGCAAAACATGAAAAAAGATGTGAATTACTACCGAAGAAAAATAATTGCCTTAATTAATAAAACGGATGATTTGTGGATATTGGAGCATATCCTAAAATTTATTCAAGGAATGACAAAGGAGAGGGAATAACCCTCTCCTCTTTTACTCATCTAACAGTTTCTTTGCTATTTCAGCAAGATTTTCCCAGTCTTTGACGGTTAGCCTTGTTAAGGCTGATACAAATTTTTTCTGGAAATTGTCATCTTTTAAAGCCATCGTCTCAGTGACAAAAGCTCCGATTTCCTGCTCTTTGGTTCTTGATTTGAACATTTCCCCGATGCCATTCCGAAGCCATTCTTCATTGACATTAAATTCTTTACATATCAATGCTATAGCTGAATCACTAGGAATACTTCTACCCATTTCGTATGTTGCAACAGTGTTTCTTTTCACTTTTATTTTGTCAGCAAATTCTTGTTGCGTCAAATTCAGAGCATTTCTTATCTTCCTAATACGCTCATTCATTTATTTTCACACCTCCTTCCTGCAAATTTATATTATCACGCCTTGTTGAAAAAATCAACAAAAATATGTTGACAAATGTTTTTTAATGACATATAATTGTTTTACAATCAACAGAAAAGAGGTGAGAACGTGAACGAACTTGTACATTTAGAGCATGATGAAGCTGTATGCAACAGTTTGGAGGTTGCTGAAAAGTTTGGTAAAAGACATGACAAGCTGATTTCAGAAATAGAAAGAATGTACTCTGATTTAATCGGAAAAGGGTGTGCCCAAAATGGTGGAGACCCCCTATTTGTAAAAAGTAGTTACATTCATCCACAAAATAAACAGGAATATCCAATGTACCTTATGAACCGAGACGGCTTTTCATTATTGGTAATGGGATTTACCGGAAAGAAAGCGTTAGATTGGAAACTTAAATACATAAACGCTTTTAATCAGATGGAGAATTACATCAGAGAGAAACAGTCGCAGTCTTGGATTGAAACAAGAACAGTCAGTAAGCTGTCAAGAAAAGCTGAAACAGATGTATTGAAGCAGTTAGTTGAATATGCCAAACAGCAGGGAAGCGAACACGCTGATATGCTGTATATGACATATTCAAAACTGGCAAACAAAACTGTCGGTGTGGCTGATAGAGATACCGCAACCGCTAAACAACTGATGAACTTATCCGTCACAGAAAATATCATATTGAAAGTAGTTGAAGAAGGTATCAGCCAACAGCTCCATTATAAAGAGATTTACAAGAATTGTAAAGACCGATTGGCAATAGTCAATCAGTTAGCGTATTTGACAGTATGAAAGGAAGTGAGCTTTTGAAAAAAATGACATACCGACAGAAACGAGATTTACTCAATAAGTTCGAACCGTTCATAATCGGTGCAGTTCAACTCATAAGTGCTTTGGCTGGTGCTGCTACTGGAATAGCTATCTGCTACTTTTTCTAAATGATATGTAGCCGTGGCGGTTACAAGAGCCACAATAAAAGGGATTAGGATATTTCTTAAAAATTCGAGAAAAACATATTCTTTATAGTGTTTTCCTTTAACAGATAAAACATAAGAAAACACCGTTCTATCATTGGAAACATCTACGTTTCTGAAAAAGCCTAATTCTTTTAAATCTAAAAAAGCTTGGTAAATATCTTCACCGGAATATTTACCGAATTTTGAAAGTTCAATGGAGCCAACCATATTTGAAGATACTTTTTTCAAAATAGTTCTTTCAATTTTTAAAAGCATAATAATACCTCCGGTTTTTAAAACATTATATCACAGAAGGGAAGTGAATTGAATGAGTGAGCAGGAAAAAGAGATTATTCGTAAGCTGTCCGACACAATCCCTAAGCTTGACGATAACAAGAAGAACTACATTCTTGGTGTAGCCGAGGGAATGGCAATAGCTAGAGAAGCAGAGAAAAGCGAAAACAGCAGAAAGGAGTAAGACTTGAACGAAGTTAAGACAGTAGAAACAAGAACGCCGATTGAGATTGCCCTTGACATTGACAGCGAGGGCATGACAACGGCGAGAAAGCTTTATGAGTTTTTAGAGCTTGCGCCACAGCATTATGCAAGGTGGTGTAAGTCAAATATTACCGAGAACGAGTTTGCAGAGGAAAATGTTGATTATTGGGCATTCACCATTAATGGGGAATGGGGTGGACAGGCTACGACAGATTACAAGCTCACAGCTCACTTCGCCAAGAAGTTATCCGTCAAGGGTAACGGCGAGAAAGCAGAACAGGCAAGGGAATATTTTACGGCGGTTGAGGAGAAAGTCAAGCAGACCGCTATTGACCGCTCACAGTTATCACCACAGTTGCAGCTTATGAACATGCTTGTTGAGAGCATGAACAAGGCGGAGCTTGAACAGAAACGACAGGCACAGCAGATTGAGCAGGTGCAGACAACAGTTGACAACATGAAGGAAATCTTCACACAGCCTATTGGGGACTGGCGGAATGAAATCAATGCACGGATAAGGGAAATCTCAATCAAGAGCGGTATTGACTATCAGACACTTTACAACGAACTTTACGGACGGCTTGAAACGATAGCCCATTGTAGCTTACAGCGGTTACAGGACAACAAGAGGTCACGCATGGAAAAGGCAGGTAACACCAAGACGGCAATAAGAGAGGCGACCACGAAGATTGCAATTATCTACGAGAAGCCACAGCTTAAAGCAATATTTGAGGACGTTGTTCGGCGGTATGCGATGGCTTATGCGTAAGGAGGATTAATGTCAATTCTATACTTATTGATGGTACTGATACAGATAACAACGGCGATGCCGAACAGCATAGAGAAGTCCGTGGACTATACAAGTGTCATGCCGTGTCCAACTAAGGAAATATCGGACGAATGGCAGACATTCACGCTCACCGCCTACTGTGGTTGTGAGAAATGCTGTGGTAAGACCGACAGGATAACAGCAACAGGTACGCACGCTGTTGAGGGCGTTACCATAGCAGTTGACCCTGCGGTTATTCCTTACGGCTCACTGGTTGACATTGAGGGTATCGGGACATTTGTTGCTGAGGACTGCGGCGGTGCCATCAAGGGTAACAAGATTGATATTTACTTTGAGCGACATGAGGACGCTTTAAAATTCGGAGTTTGGGAAGATTGGAGAGTGAGGATAAGGGAGTGAAACAGCCAAAAAAATTGACGTATAAGCAGAAAGTTATTGTATCGTCGCACAGGCTTAATGCAAATGACTGGATGGTGGAAAAGGAAACAGAGTTTTATTTGTATCTTGTGAGCAAGGACGGAGCCAAGAAGAAAATCATAGACAAATTTAAAAGGAGGTAAAACGTGATGGTTATTACAGATTTAAACGCATTAGCGGCAAGAGAGCTGGCTATTGTATGTGAAGCAGAGAAAATGGGAGTGATTATTGAGGACGGCAAGATTACAGGAGCCGTGAGCGAGGAGGAATAAGAAAATGGAGATTAAGCTACTAAGAATGAGATTGGAGAACTTCATGTGTTATGTTGACACAGAGTTCAGTTTCTATCAGTTGACAAAGATACTTGCCGAGAATGGCAGGGGCAAGTCAAGCATTGTAACGGCTTATCTATGGTGCTTGTTTAACTGTGATTATGAGTTAAAGGATAATCCAGTTGTCAGAAGAGAAGTTGACGGAAAATCCGTTGATGACATGGATACGGCGGTAACACTTACGCTTGATGTTGATGGCAAGGAAAATACATTGAGAAAGGTTCAGAAGCGTACATATAGCAAGGACGGCAGTTCATACAAGGACGATAACAAGTATTTCATCAATGATGTGCCTAAGACATTAAAGGATTTCAACGCATATCTTGATGTTGATATGAATGTATTTAAGATGTGCAGTAACATCAACGCATTTCTTAATCAGAAGCCAGCTAAAATGCGTGAATACCTATTCGGGCTTGTAAGTGATGTTACAGACCTTGATATTGCTTCACAGAAAGCTGAATTAGCCGAGTTAGTTCCTTTACTTAATAAGTATACAGTTGAAGAATTATCCGCTATGAATAAGGCTACCAAGACCAAAATTACAAAGGATTTGCCTATTCTTGACGGACAAATCAAGGAAAAAGAACGCGATATTCAGCTTAAACAGGGTATCGAAGTATCTGACCTTGAATTACAGAGGAACAGCCTTAAAGAACAGATTGCTGATTGCGTGGCAAAGCAGACCGACAATGACAAGCTGATGGCTGAATATGACAAGGCTAGTTCGGATATTCTAAACTTGAAGTTTGAGCTTAGTGATATGAGCCGCAAGGCTAACGAGGACAATATTAAGGCTAGGCGAGAGATTGAGGACAAGATTTCTGATAAGCAGTTCCTTGTTAGGCAGACAGAAAAGACTATCAGCGAGACAGAACACTGCATTGAATTGTCGAAGCAGACTATTGAGAGTATAACCGGATATCTCAATGCGGAACGTAAGAAGTGGACGGAGGAGAATAACCGCCAGTTTGATGAGAACAGCCTTATCTGCCCTTACTGTGGCAATGAATATAGTGAGGATAAAAAAGAGCAGTTAAGAGCCGACTTCAAGAAACACAAGGCTGACACGCTAAAGGCTATCACCGATAACGGAAACCTTTACGCAGACAGATTGAGCAAGGAGAAGAAAACACTTGCAGACCTCGAAGCAGAGTTGCCGGAGCACAAGGAAAGCCTTGAAATACTGAATACAGCTATCGAAGTTTTCACAGAGCAGTTATCGGAGTTACCACAGGAAACTGATGTAACAGCCACAGAGGAATACAAGGCATTGGAACAGCAGATAGCTGAAAAGGAAGAAGCTATGCACAAGGCTAATGACATATCGGCAGTTAAGGCTGAATTAAAGGCACAGGAAAGTGAGCTTAGGCAGCAGTTGTCCGATTGCGAAGCCAAGATTGCGGCAAGCAATACCGCAATGGAAGAAGAGAGGCTAGAAGAGCTACGCAACCGGCAGAGAGATATGGAACAGAGCAAGACTAATGCCGAGAAAATCCTTGATTTACTTGACGAACTGGATAAGGCAAAGAATGAAGCCTTGACAGAAGCAGTAAACAGCCATTTTGGGTTAGTTAAGTGGCAGTTGTTTGAATATGCTAAGAACGGCAATTACAAGAGTTGTTGCATACCTACTGTTGACGGAAAGAGCATTTTAACAACTATGAGCAACAAGGGCAACAGGATTCTTGGAAGAGTTGACATTTGCAATAGCATTCAGAAGATTAGTGACATTACTTGCCCGGTATGGCTTGATGATGCAGAGAGCCTTGACGAGAGCAATCAGAGTAAGGTTGCGCAGATGGTTGGTGGACAGACAATTATGCTCATTGTGGACAGCAAATATAAGAATTTAGATATTACGGAGGGATAAGCACTATGAATGATAGATATGTTGTAGAGCGTGAATTTGAACATGCAGGATACAAATGTGCTGTCATATTTGGAAGTATCGGGCACAGATGCGGTTATGTCGGCATTCCAAAGAATCATCCATTATACGGAAAGGATTACAGTGATTACCTTGAAATCAAGAAAGCTGATGTCGGAGACAGAGAAGTAAGCGGGATTTTTCCTTTGCTTGGTGCTTTCCTGGATGAAGATGAAAGAATCCGCATTGAAGCATATTTTCAGTGTCACAGTGGCATTACATATGCAGGCGGTGGAGAACATTCAAGTTATCCAAGTCATTGAGAACGAAATACAGCCTATTATTGAAGCTAAATTAGGAGCAGATAATCTTGTCGAGCATATTGTTGATTTAACTTCGGTTGATATGCAGCATGAGTTTGAGCCTTGCACTTGCAAGGTAAGACCTATCACGTTTGATGAAGCAAGGCAGTACAATGGTTTACTTGTTAATAAGGAATTATACGATGGGTGGTGGACTTGTACGCCTTGGTCTACGGCTGAAAGAGGTTGGGCGTACGCAATAGCCGTTGTTTATCCAACTGGCGATTTCAATAGGTACAGCTGTGACGTCTTCAACGGTGTTCGCCCAGTTTGTATCTTAAAATCTAATATCTTTGTATCGAGAGGAGAATGACAATTATGGCTGCATTAACAATGAAGATGTTACAGGAGCAGATAACCGAATTAAGCAATAAGATAGCTGTGCTTGAAGGTAATGTTAAGGCTAAGGCAAGAAAGTGTTTTACTGGGTTGAAGGTCGGAGATACATTTGAACTTGTAGGGTTTACTTGGAAGATACTTGATATTACAACTGAGGGTTATATGTGCCTTGCGGACAAGCTTACAGATAAGATGATGTTCGATAAGACCTCTAATGATTGGGTTAAAAGCCAGTTAAGAGAATATCTCAATACCGAATTTATTGAGAAGATTGCTGATGAGATAGGCGAAGAGAATATTGTTTCATTTAAGCGAGATTTGCTTTCGCTTGACGGGCAGACTGAGTACGGCGAGTGCGAGGACAAGGTATCACTTCTTACGGTTGATGAATACCGCAAGTACAGAAGCCTTATACCTAACACGGATGAGTATTGGTGGTGGCTTATTTCACCATGGAGTACGGATTGCAATAATTGGAATATGAGGAGCGTTACCGTTGTTTCCTCGTACGGCTATGTCAATAACGACTACTGTGACTGTAATGGCAGTGTTCATCCAGTTTGTACCTTTTCCTCTTCAATCTTCGAATCAGAGGAATAGCAGAACATTAAAATAAATCAATTAGAAAGGTAGAAAAAATTATGGCAGAGAATACAGCAGTTGCAGAGAAGAAAGAAGAAACAGCAGTACAACACGTTAATAGAGTTACGGATTTCAGTCTTGGTATATTTGGCACAAGTGACAACTTTATGATGGCTACACAGATGGCTAAGGCACTTGCATCTTGCACTATTGTACCGAGAGACTATCAGGGAAATTGGACTAATGCCTTGGTTGCTATCGAGATTGCACAGAGATTGAACACAAGCCCGCTTATGGTTATGCAGAACCTGTATGTGATACAGGGCAGACCGAGTTGGTCGGCGCAGTTTCTTATCGCCACAGTCAACAAAAGCGGCAAGTATGACATGGAGTTGCAGTATGAGGAAAAGACGGACAAGAACGGCAAACCGTTCTCATGTAAGTGTTGGACGGAGCGTAAAGGACGCAAGGTTGACGGAATCACTATTGATATGGACATGGCTAAGTCCGAGGGTTGGATTGACAAGAATGGTAGCAAGTGGAAAACAATGCCACAGATAATGCTCAGATACAGAGCGGCTTCATTTTTCGTAAGGATGAATTGCCCTGAACTTGTGCTGGGCTATTACACGCAGGAAGAAGTGCTTGACGGAGACTTCAAGGAATACCCAATGCAGAGCATTGAGGATATGCAGAAGCGGGTTGAAAAAGACATTGCAGAGAACGCTAATTCGCAGGAATTTGCCGAGGAACCACAGTCAACAGAACACAAGGCAGCAGAGCAGACGGAGTTACCGCCATTTATGACGGCAGAATAGGAGGCTATATGATTACTAGTAACAAGGGAATAGTAATGATTGACGGTAAGGGTGCGGACATTGTAGCCGATTGGGGAGTTCTAACCAAAATGATATATGAAAAAGTGCTCCATGGTGATAAGCAGCTCTTCGACATGATACTGAATAAGGCTATTGGATGCCTTGATAAGTGCTCTACCGCTACCGATAGCGATTTTGGTGCAGTTTTAAAGGAAATCATGGAGGGTAAGCATGAGAATAATTAGTCAGGACGGAACAACAGATGTGCCATACGAGCATGTGGCGGTTATCAGGCTTAACAAGAAGATTTACTTCTTTAACAGTAATCTGGTTACCGATTCACAGGCACTTGCGGAGTACTCGACCGAGGAAAAGGCAGAGAAAGCTATGAAAATGTTAAGAGAACATTGTGAGAAAGTCGACTTCTTCAAAACAGTAATAAATACTGAAAAAGGTGTTCAATTCATAAGAGGTTTGTCGGAGACTACTTTCGATAAGATGACACAGAATCATTTTTGGTTCCCGAAAGATGATGAGGTGGAAGCATGAAAGGGCTAAGAAATTGCCCTATATGTGGTGCTAAAGCTGTTGTTCTTAGAAATGAGCCAGACGGGTTTTTTATGGGATATAGTTCTGGCTGTCCGAGATACAGGTTAAACGATGGAGTACACGCAAAGAAGATGTTCTTCCATAATGTAGCCACAAAAGAAAAGGCAATCGAAAAATGGAACGAATATGTTGAGAGGTTTTTAGATGAAGCTTAAATGTATTTCAACAGGCAGTAGCGGTAACTGTTATCTGCTGCAGGCAGACAACGGAGAAACGCTTATCCTTGATTGTGGTATCGGCATTAAGGAGATTAAGAAAGGCTTGAATTGGAATGTCAAAGATGTTGTGGGTGTGTTATGCACCCATAAACACCTAGACCACAGCAAGTCGGTAAAAGATTTTGAAACTATGGGTATTCCCGTATGTAAGCCATACGAAACATCACTTATGAACCAGTTTCTCGCAAATTCTTATTTTACTGTAAGAACATTTGATTTAACGACAATAGACGGAAGCTGGACACATACAGACGCAAACGGCGAACCTTGTCCGATATATGGCTTTCTGATTACTCACCCGGAAATGGGAAGAATGCTTTACATTACCGATTGCGAAGTTATCAAGTGGAGATTTAAAGACATAAACCACATTCTCTTAGGTGTAAATTATGACAAGGATTTAATCGACAGGGATAACACAGGCAAAGCCAATCACGTATTCAGAGGTCACTTATCCATTGACACAGCTTGCGATTTTGTTAAGGCAAATTATTCAGATA
>UMKQ01020867.1_pt1 | contig 13860 bp, 9 predicted proteins | sample 1966371 | NCBI WGS metagenome assembly UMKQ01 (sample SAMEA4836180, study PRJEB28245) | human gut metagenome | biome: gut microbiome; material: fecal sample | place: Denmark | collected 2008
GCGACCGAAGTTCTTCGTATAACTCCATTCACCTCCCACCTTGGCGTTATTCTTTACCGGGCCATTGGTAAATGAAAAGTCTCCTTTCAATTTGATAAAGGCGTTGAACGGTTTTCCATCCGACAGATAATCTGCCACATACTCTTTAAAAAGGAGAGTGGCATCATGTTCGCCCTCACCCGTTGTGGAAGGGACAATCATATAACGCTGCGGCGCTACCAATTTACGACGCGTCAAACGATCGAACTGTGCATTGGCAGATGTGTTCAACTCGATGCCTTTGACAGCCTTTACTTTGGGAAAAGTCCAAAGGAAGTTATTGGTCAGAGCTACCCGGTTATAGGTAGATTTATAAGTATCCGTGTTGCCGTAGTTCAGTTCGGGATCTTCTTTGGCATTATCAAACGAACCGGTATAGTCAATACCCGGAGCATAGCGCATGGTCCAGTTATCGTGGTTATAATTCCAGGTAAAACGTAGAGAGGTATTCATCCGTTTGTAATTCACTAAATTATTACGGGGATCCGGTTTGGAATCCAGATAACCTACATCTACATTCACTACCCCATCTTCAGCACCCGGCAAGGCAAATCCCTTTCCGGCAGAGAAAAGTTTACTGTATCCGTCTGCCTTGAAACGCGCATTGAGAGGGGTCAGTTTACGCACCTTTTTTATATTGACAATTCCACTCGTAAGGTTTCCATATTCTGCGGACGGGATTCCTCTTACCACTTCCACACTTTCGATGTCGTCCGTAGAAATAGAACGCATATCTACCCCCCGGTTAACAATGTTACGGCTGCTCTCCGCCGAATTATCCGATACAGGCGAAGCTTGAAGGTTAGCATCGGTATTGATCGGAATACCGTCTACAATAAATTGCGTACCGAGTGAAGTAATGGAATAATCACTCCCGGCATCTCCTTTGGTTCCATCTGCTTTGATCACTCCCGTTTCGCGCAAAGTGATCGTATTGGCAGACCCCATATCCGGATCACGTGACATACCTCCGGGCAACAACTCCAACAAATCGGCAAAACTGGTAGGTTGCAGATGTTGCATAGCCGGACGGTCTATTTTAGAGGAAGAAACGAGTCCTTTCGACTCAGTGGCAGTAATAACGACTTCTTTCAATTGGTTATCGGAGCGTAATCCGATAGTCATATACGTACTTTTCTTTAATTCTACCGTACGTTGTTGACGTCCGTAACCAATAAAAGAGACCGTGAGTTTATAAATGCCCGGAAAAACATCGGTTATCCGGAACGTTCCATCGTCACCGGCTATGGCCGAATAGCGGCGTGTCTCCTCACTTTCCAACAAAACGGTTGCATAAGGAAGCGTCTCATGAGTAACCGCGTCACGTATAATACCGCTAAATATTAACTTATCGGCTGTATAAGCGTTCCCTGCATATAATAATAGAAATAAAAATAAGAAACAATATCTTGTCTTTTTTTGTCTCATAAGTCCAGAACGTATTTCAAGCTACAAAAAAAGGCTAAAATAAGATAGCAGGAAATACCTATAGATTAGTATTCATTTACATTGCAGTACTTATATATAGGTAATTTTTTATCCATAACAATACAATGAATAATAATCACTTAAGATGATCAGATTCAAACAGGACAGCCGAAGAAGAAAATATCTAAAGATATAAAAAGGTAACGTTTTCCAACTAAAAATAAATAAAACGGTATGCCGGTAACCGCAAGCAGGGTATTTACCTCCACCAGGAACTATCCATACAAGCAGTATGCACCGTGCTCGATGCATCTAACCACGGTCTTCAGGAGACTTTAGCACGGTGCATAAACCAAGGCCCCCGCTCACCCGGTAATGTCGAGAGGTAAAGGGTATCAATTGCCTGTGCCACCACCCCGAATGGCAATTGGCACATTGGCATATTGACGCATTGGCACAGTATTCTCAATAGCTAATCTTCACCCCTGCAAAAAAACTTCTGGGAGTGGCAGGCCCATAAATATAGTTGGAATCCCGGTTGGCTCCACGATCGAAATCTTTCTGATAAGCCTGAAAAATGTTTTGTATACCGGCATTGAGCTGAAATACGGTCGATTTACAAAACTTAAAATCATAGGCTGCTTTTATACCGAGATCGAAGAAATCGGGGGTCATAAGAGCAACTGCCGGGCGTTCGGGCATCTCTCCCATCGCTGCATTCTCGGCAGAGATGGCGGCACGCTGTACGAGCATGCTACCGGTATATGTACCAGACAGAGCAATGGTCAGCGGTTTTATCGGCGTATAGGTAGCGGTGAAATACCCGTAAGTATTGGGAGTACGAAACATCTTTTTCTCAGCCGGTGCATCATCGTCCCACTGATACGGTTCGTCGTAACGGCTACGCTGTAAAGTTACACCGGCCTGAAACTGGAATTGTGTCAGATAAGCCAGTTTGCCTTCCAATGTCAACCCCATCACTTTGGCACCGGAACCGTTATAGCGTGTCCGCACCAATACTCCGTCTCCCCGGTCTTCATACGGACCAAGAACAAAAACATCTTTCAAGGCAGTATAAAAACCTTCGACCAGGAGATTCACCTGCCATGCACCGAAACGGCGATACATATCGGCAGAAGCACTCAGACTTTGAGACTTTTCTTCTTTCAACCCTTTGGCACGTTCGATCATAGAAACCGTACCACCGACGTTTTCAATATGCATGTCTTCATCAAAGGCTTGCGGAGCACGGAAGCCCGAAGCATAACTGAGCCGGAAGTTAACATCCCTTGTCGGGTTGAAACGCAGGTTGGCACGAGGACTAAAGATCACATGATCTACCATATTATGCTTATCCAGACGACCGCCCAGAAGAATACCCCACTTTTCGTTTTTCCACTCGTTCTGCAGAAAACCGCTATAAATATTCACCGTCTGCTCGGTATGGCGGTTGTATCCCCACATGTTATCTTCCAGATGATCACGGTTGTACTCCAATCCTGCCGTGAGATCGGCCGGCATGAAAAGACAACGCCCGAAGCTATACATGTATTGTGTGCCTCCCATCACAGTGAAATCGGTGGTCTTGCCATAGGCATTCGGATCTTGTCCGCCACCGTAATAGCTGTCCCGGTCGGTATTGGCAGCCGAAGTAAAAACACTGAAACGATGTTTCTCATTGGGTGAAAAGTAATCGAATTTCAAACTACCGCCATCAATGGCATGCTCCAGTTGCTCGGCGATATTGGCTTCATGAGGCGGACGGTTCAGCATATCTCCACCCCGGCGGAACTCTTGCAGATGATGATATTCAAAAGTAAGTTTCGAATAAGTACTGGTTTTGAAATAAGCACGGAAACCTACCGTCTGGTTCTTCAACTTCGGTAATTCGGTAAAACCGTCGCCGTCATAATCGTATCCCGAGCGATGACGGTTCTGCCCGAATATATAGACTCCCGCACGATGATCGTCGGTCACAAGAGAGAGGTTCAGAGAGGTATTGTTATCAAAAGAATTGCCCCCGCTGAAACCAGTGATCGTATGAGAAAGTTGGCCGGAATTGCGCAACGGCTCTTTTGTGATGATGTTAATCGTACCGGCAATGGCAGACGAACCGAACAGAGCCGAACCACCGCCACGCATCACCTCCACCCGTTCGATCATACTGGCAGGAATCTGTTCCAGACCGTATACTCCCGACAACGCACTGAATACGGGACGAGAGTCTATCAATATCTGCGTATAAGGACCATCCAGCCCATTAATACGAACTTGCTGGAAACCACAATTTTGGCAATTGGTCTCTACACGTACACCGGGTTGGAAATTCAACCCCTGTGAAAGCGTACTGGAATTAGTCGATTCAAACAGCTTTAAATCGACTACATTGACAAGTGTAGGCGCCATACGCCGGGTAGTCTCATTGCGATTGGCAGAAACCACGACCCCATCGAGGGCAATGGCGTCTTCCTCCAGTTCGAAGTTCTCTTCCAGCGTTTTTCCTTTCTTCAGGGTCACTCTGCGGGTGATGGTTTTATAGCCCACCGAACTCACTTCCATCACAAAATTCCCCTCCGGGAGGTTCTTTAGGAAATAATGCCCCGTGGCATCTGTCACAGTTCCGATAGTCGTTCCTTTAAGGGCAATTGTAATATACGGCAAATGTTCCTCACTGTTCTTATCGAGTACATGGCCGATGATATTGGCATCGGACTTTTTCAATTCGGAGTGTTCCAATGGAGCGGGTTGTCCGGACATAGCAGAGGTAAGGGCACAATACAGGCCCGCAAGAATAAATATATATTTCTTCATTTTCGTTTGTTTTTTAGGAAGTAACCGCACGGTGCAGGTATAGGCGGACCGTGAAATAGCCTCATACTCCCATATAGGAACATGATAAGCATACTTCTCCCCTAACCGCCATCCGGCAGCCACTTGTTTTGAATAAATAAGAGCAAGAATAAGACAGGCTCTCAGAGATTTTTCTTTTCCGCAGACATGCGGAAGTATTTACTACAAACGAAAAGAAGGAGGTGCCCTCAATGAAACCACTCCCACACAGGGAGTTAAATGCCCCGTCCGCTGCGGACACCACAAAAGCGTACAAAGCAGTAAAGCGATGAATGAGGCAAATACAGGAAGAATACCTGCATCAGTGGTCTGGAAATGATTTAAGAAATGGATTAACTGGAACTCGACCGTAGTGTGGCTATGCTCGACCCCTTTTTTGAATGGATGGGAATGGACAATTGTTACCCCATTCACCACGTGCGAGTGAGTGAAGAGCGTAATACCTGCCATGTACGAAATAAACAGTACAGGAAGGAACCATTTCATGATATTCAAATACAGTCGTTTCATCTTGTTAGTCCCGAGGCAAAGATAAGCAGATTCATGATACAAATCAACCCTTACCGGCAATGAATCAGCATTATACCCTCCATTGGGTACAACTAAATACATCTTTTCATCATTATTAGGTATTTCGTGTTTACCGAAACCTCTCCATCTTTGCAACTAAACAATAAATAACACTCGGCGATATGCAAAAGTTGAAAAGCGACATACAAAAAACAATACTCGATGCAGCAGAATATCTTTTTATCCGTAAAGGATACAAAAATATTGCCATGCGCGAGATTGCCGCAAAAGCAGATGTAGGGCTGAGTAATATCTATAACTATTTCCCGAACAAAGACAGCTTATTCAGGTACATTTTGCAACCGGTAGTCGACGAGCTCTATACCATGCTCTACAACCACGACGTAAGCAAAGCAAATCTCGAAATGTTCACCAGCCATGATTATCAGAAGAAAGAGATAGAGTTGTATATGGCATTGGCAGGACGCTATCGCAAACAACTGAAACTGCTCCTGTTTCATGCGCAAGGCTCCTCATTGGGTAACTTCCGCGAAGATTATACCAATGAAATGACACGTGTGATAGACATCTTCTTTAAAGATCTGAAAACAAAATATCCGCATCTGAATATACAAGTCTCCAACTTCTTCGTCCATCTGAATACCGCCTGGCTATTCACTTTGCTCGAAGAACTGGTGATGCATCACATAAAGAAAGACGATATGAAAATATTTATCTCCGAATACATTGCCTTTGAAACGGCAGGATGGAAAGAGCTTATGCATGCATAAGCTCTTTTTTTTGAACGTTCCGGAACATTGTTCTTTTTTGAACGAAATCCGTATAACTATAATAATAGAATAAATATGGAAGAAAAAGTAACCATCAACGACCAAATAGCAAATACGCTATTTATTCCGCTTTACATGAGGTTTAAAGAGAGTCGCCGTCCCAACGGTATTATGAACGACCACCTCGCCTGTGAACTGATAAACCGCATCGACTATGACTTTTCACAATTCGACAAAGCTCCACTCAGCGAATTGGGCTGTGTGGTACGCGGCTGTTACTTCGATCGGAAAGTACAGGAATTCATCTTACGGGAACCTTCCCCGATAGTAGTCAATATCGGCTGTGGACTCGATACCCGTTTCCAACGAATCACAGAACGGCGCAATGCCACATTCTACGAACTCGATCTGCCGGAAGTAATCGATCTGCGAGAAGAATTTCTCCCGATAGAACCTGCCGATATTAATCTGCGCGGTTCTATGCTCGATACCGACTGGATGGATCGGTTGAAATCGAAACACCCTCAATCCCGGTTTATCTTTATCATCGAAGGAGTAGTCATGTATTTCACGAACGAACAAGTGAAATCCGTACTATCCCACCTTGCCAAGCGCTTTCCGGGCGGAGAGATTCACCTCGATGTTTGCGGGTCTATGTTCCAGAAGAAAGGAATAAAACCCGACGCATTGAAAAATAATAATGAAGCCCGTATGTTGAGCGCCATAGATAACGGACGTGTCATAGAACAATGGATACCGCAACTGAAAATGACGGATAATATCCTTTATCAAAACATCGAAAAGAAACGTTGGGGAGCATTCGGCGTATTCTGTAGAATGTTTCCGGGACTTTCGCGTAAATTCAGTCACCTCTTAGGATATAAAATTATAGAATAATGGAAAAGAAACAAAAGAAAGGAGTCGCCCGCCTGTTTGAGATAGCGGGTGAACGAAAAGGTCTGTTGATACTGGCCGGCATCTTGTCGGCAGGAAGTGCCTGTTGCATGCTGGTTCCTTATTTATCAGTATACCAGGTAGCCAACGAACTGTTGCAAAATGCAGGAAACATCTCACAAGCAGACAGCGGACACATGATTCGATGGGGATGGATTGCCTTTGCCGGCCTGACAGGCGGATTACTGCTGTTGTATGCTTCACTAATGGCATCACACGTAGCCGCTTTCCGTATCCTGTACGGACTAAGGATAAAACTTGCCGAACATATCGGCCGGTTACCTCTTGGCTACTTAAACGGGACTTCGACCGGAGCTATCAAAAAGACAATGGAACAGAATATTGAAAAGATAGAAACATTCATCGCCCACACCATCCCCGATCTGGTGAACGTACTGGCAACGGTGGTCATCATGTTCACCTTATTCTTCACCCTCAACGGGTGGATAGCAGCAGTCTGTCTGTTGGCTATCGCATTGGGGATAGGTCTTCAATGCACCATGATGTTCGGCAAGGCCGGTCAGGAATTTATGCAGACCTACTTCGATACACAGGAAAAGATGAGCGCCTCTGCCGTGCAATATGTACGGGGAATGCCGGTAGTCAAGATATTCGGACAAAGCATCCGTTCTTTCCGTCAGTTTAATAAAGAAATCGAAGCATACAAGACCTATGCTCTGAAAGTATGCGATACCTATCAACCCGGAATGGTGGTTTTCATGGTGTTGCTCAACTCCATCGTAACTTTTATCCTGCCGGTAGGATTACTTATCCTGAGCGGGCAACCTCAAAACATCGCCTTCGCAGCCGTCTATCTCTTTTTCATCATCTTGGGGCCGGGTGTAGCAACCCCGATTTACAAATTGACTTTCCTCGGTTCGAGTACAAAAGAAATCGATGAAGGAGTAACCCGCCTTGACCGGATTTTTTCGGAAAAAACAATGCCGGAAAGCTTAAATCCTCAGAAGCCACACGGATATGATATTACTTTTACCGACGTCAGTTTCGCCTACGAAAACAAAACGGAAGCCACGCGGACAGATGCTTTACACCATATCAACTTCACAGCCCGTGCCGGAGAAATCACAGCACTGGTAGGTCCGTCCGGTTCGGGAAAATCGACGATAGCCAATCTCATACCCCGTTTTTGGGATGTGGAGCAAGGGGAGATCAAAATAGGAGGCACTAACGTAAAGAATATTGCCACAGAGCAGTTAATGGACCTTGTGTCTTTTGTTTTCCAAGACTCATTCCTTTTCTTCGATACGATTTACGAAAACATACGCATGGGTAATCCCCATGCTACCCACGAACAAGTGATAGCTGCCGCACAAGCAGCACAATGTGATGAATTTATCCAACACCTCCCCAAACAATACGACACGATAATCGGAGAAGAGGGCGTCTACCTTTCCGGTGGTGAAGAACAACGCATCTCCGTAGCACGTGCCATTCTGAAAAACTCCCCTATCCTCGTACTGGATGAAGCAACCGCCTTTGCCGATCCCGAAAATGAATACAAGATGCAACTTGCCATTCAAAAACTCATCCGGGATAAGACAGTCATCATTATCGCGCACCGGCTATCATCTATCCTATCGGCCAACCGTATTGTGGTGCTGAAAGAAGGATGCGTTGTGCAACAGGGCACACACGAGGAGCTGTGCCGGCAAGAGGGCGTTTACAAAAAAATGTGGGATGCTTATACCGATGCATCTCAATGGACATTAAATAAATAAGGAGGAAAACAATAATGAATGCAATAAACAACATAACGATCGGACATCCCGAACGGTTACGCAAACCGGTAGGCTACACCATGCTGGCCAACTTGGTGAATATATTCCCTTTCATGCTTTCTATCGAAGCAGTCAACGTATTGTTCAAGGCTTACGATGGAAGCGGAACGGGACTGGATACTACCCGTCTTTGGTGGATATGCGGGCTTTTAGCTGTATACATGATTGCAATGGCTCTTGCCGAACGGGCCTCATTCCGCCATAACTTCCGTAGTGCCTACGAACTAAGCGCCGAAGGACGCATCAACCTGGCCGAACATCTGCGTAAACTTTCGTTAGGATTCTTCAGCCGGCACGATCCGGGAGACTTGTCGTCCATGATGATTACCGACTTCACCATGGCAGAAACAGGTATTTCACACCATCTACCACAATTGATGGGGGCACTGGTCATGCCTATACTGGCCTTCTTCGGTCTTCTGTGGATTGACTGGCGGATGTCCCTTGCCATGTTCATAGCCTTACCGTTGGCCGTATTGGTGCTTATCTTAAGCAACCGGATACAGATCTCCTTAAGCAAAAAACAGATTCATGCCAAGATAAATGCCGGTAACCGTATGGAAGAGTATCTGTTAGGCATCCGCGTAATGAAGGCATATAACCTGTTGGGCGACCGTTTCATCCGCCTGCAAAATGCTTTTCTGGAATTAAAACGTGCCAGCATGCGCCTTGAAGCATTAATGGGACCTTTCATACTGCTTTCTGTTACGTTAGTACGTGCCGGACTGACGTTGATGATACTTTGTGGAACCTACCTGTTATTGGGCGGGGAATTATCCGTGCTGACTTTCGTCATGTTCCTTATTGTCGGTTCACGGGTATTCGATCCTCTTACCTCGGCACTGACCAATTTCACAGAGTTCCGCTATTTCTCTTTTGCCGGCGGACGTATACTGAATCTCATGAAAGAACCGGAAATGCAAGGCAACCGGGTATCTCCCGAAAGCGGTGATATCGTGATGGAACACGTATCCTTCGGCTATCAGAAAAAAACGGTGTTGCATGATGTATCGGTAACAATGAAAAAAGGAGCGCTTACCGCATTGGTAGGTCCCTCCGGAAGCGGCAAAAGCACTTTATTGAAGCTCTGCGCCCGTTTCTACGATCCACAAACAGGAAAAGTTTTCTTTAACGGAACAGATATATCGAAAGTAGACCCGGAATCACTGATGAAGCACATCTCTATGGTATTCCAGAATGTCTATCTCTTTCAAGACACGATAAAGAACAACATTCGTTTCGGCAAGCCCGATGCTACCGATGCCGAGATAGAAGAAGCCACCCGAAAAGCCTGTTGCCACGATTTCATCATGAAGTTGCCCAAAGGATACGAAACTCTGGTAGGCGAAGGTGGATGTACTCTTTCCGGTGGCGAAAAGCAACGCATTTCCATCGCCCGTGCCATCCTGAAAGAAGCCCCGGTCGTACTACTTGACGAGGCTACCGCTTCTCTCGATCCGGAAAATGAAGTGGATGTTCAAAAAGCTATCAATACCCTGATTGCCGGACGTACGGTTATCGTGATAGCCCATCGATTGAAAACCATCAAAAATGCCGATAAAATCATCGTTTTGGAAGAAGGACACGTAGCAGAACAAGGTACACACCAAGAGTTACTGGATCAAAAAGGACTTTACCACCGCTTATGGTCCATACAGGAGAAAACAATGGGTTGGAAATTATAAATTGTGCTACATACATCAGTCGTTTCCAGTGTCGTACATCAATAATAAATTCATGTCGGATATTTATGTATTTTATAAAATAAAGAAATGCATATATCCCTGTAGTACTTAAGATATATTCTTTGTACACACAACATCCGGGTGTTGTAACTAATAACATCCGGATGTCTTGGATTACAACATCCGGATGTTGTGAAGGCGCAAAAAGAAGATTACTTTTTCATATATAATGACTATATTCACAAAACATTGAAAAAATTAAGATTATCATGACCGGCTCTTTAATTAATCGTTATCTTTGCAACAAGGCTTATCCCAAAAGAGTTGAACAAATAAAAGGATAAGAATTTGTTTAAATCATGAAACAATTAATAGCATGTTGCGGATTAGATTGCGAAAGTTGTGATGCCCGTATAGCCACTGTCGAAAATGACAATGAATTAAAAGAAAAAACTGCCCGGAAATGGAGTGTGATGAATAATGCTCCGGAGATTACGGCAGCAACCATAAATTGCATGGGTTGCCGTGCAGACGGAGCGAAATTTGCATATTGCAGCGAGTATTGCGAAATCCGAAAGTGCGTACAAAAGAAAGGATTCAACACTTGTGGTGACTGTATGGAATTGGATACTTGCCAGATAGTAGGTTCCATTTTTCAGCATGCACCTGCAGCAAAAGAAAATTTAAAACAATAAGACGATACATCAATCATCGTCCGACATAATAAAAACAGAAAAACAACTATGAGAACCAAAGACTGGAAAGCCATAAATACACCTCAAATACTTGTAGTAGGAGAAGATTCAAATCTGCAATGGTCCGAAACAGTAGCCAAATATGCCATGTTTGCCGATTATTACTTCCGTAATTTTCCGGAAGATCATGGAGAACGAAGTAGAAATGTAGAATCGCGCAATCTGTTTGATTATATAATGGAACTTACCGGCCATCAACTGACACCGGAAGATGTATATATAACCAATCTGTGCAATGATGAAGTGGAAGCTGCACCCAAGGGAAAAAGAACATTCATCCCGGAAGAAAAAGCAGCAAAAGGCATCGAACACATCAAATGGATTTTATCAGAAAATCCTTCGATAAAATGTGTATTGGCCATGTCCTTACAAACAAACTACTGGCTTCAGAAATTGGGTTTCTATGAAAGTAATGCCGATTTTCTGCAGGCTGCCGAACCCAGACGCATCGGACAACAAAACTTTCCCCCATTTTACCAACCGGTAGACGGCAAAGCATTTATCAGTATCTGCGGCAAAATTTATGAAGCAACGGACTTTCCGGTAAAAGTATTTCCCGTTCTTCCGGCCAAAGACTATCCACTGTCCGAGCAAAACAGAGAACGTTATGCAAAAGGATTGGAACAGGTAACCAAATTTTTTAGGGAAAATAAAATTTTCCAAGAGCCTGTCTAAATATTACTCGGCATTCTTTTGAAAGTTATTTTTAAGAATCGACTGATATAGCATTTAGATTGTATTGGCAAATTATTTAAACCGTTTCAGATTGCTTTTATTAAAGACCCATTCCGTGGTATAAAGCTTGTCTCCTGAATCAGGAGACAATTCATACCACGGTGAAAGAGAACGATTCGATGGATTAACCAATAGGTGTATCGACTTTCGATACTCTGTCCGTATCCGAAAAGAGTACACAGTAGCCATGTGGTACTAACAAGAAATAATTTCTTCATCCGAATAGTCTCTGATTTTCAACTCAATCGTTTATCGTTTTTAATAAACCACCGTTGCTATGATCTGTATAAAAAGAATAAGGAAAACCATAGCAATGGGATAAACTGTCGCATAAGCTACACTCGGAATATTACTATCGACCATCGAATCGGCAGCAGCAAGTCCCGGCGTACTGGTCATTCCCCCTGTAATGGTTCCCAACAGATCGAGCACGTTAATTTTAAATGCCAGACGTCCCACAAGCACGGCGACAAGCATGGGTACGATTGTAATAGCAGCCCCAACACCGAATAACAATAAACCGCTTTCCTGGAAAGTAGCAACCAGGTTCTTTCCGGCGGAAGTACCCACTTCGGCAAGAAACAACAGCAGCCCCAACTGTCGCAATAGCTGGTTGGCAGGGCCGGACATAGACCAAAGGATAGGCCCCGTCTTACCTACTGCACTCAGCATCAACGCTACCATTAATACGCCTCCTGTCAATCCCGGAGAAAAAGAAAGACTATCTGAGAATGAGATATTGAGTTTACCGAACAAAACTCCGAGCACAATTCCCATCGCAATAGGAAAGAAATCGGTATCCGACAGTTTCTTGGCATCATTACCCAACAAACGGGCTACTCCTTTAATGCCTTCTTTCTCGCCTACCACCATCAGCTTGTCCCCAAACTTCAAAGCCAAATCAGGAGACGGGGAAAGATCGATACCACTTCGACGGACACGCGTCACCGTACATCCGAAATTCCGTTGCAAGTTCAAATTCCCCAATTGTTTATTAATCATATCTTTCTTGGTAAGCAGCAATGATTCTATTTCCTGCGTTTTATCCAAGGGGAGCTCTCCCTCTTCACGTTTGCCGACCAGCACAGATAATTGATTCAGAGACTCCTCACTGCCCACAGCCTGAATATAATCTCCTTCGCAAAGCACCGTATGCGCCGTAGGTATCGATATTTCCTCGTCATGCTTCAAACGGGAAATAACCGCTCCTGTCATCGCACGGGCATTAATCTGCATCAAACTGCGGTTAAAAACACTTGGATTGGAAACACGGAAAATACAGGTATTCAATTCCGGAAATTGTCCGCGACGTTCTATTTCCAATCGACGTGCTTCCTGATCAAGATCGACACGCATTATCTTAGGAAGTAATTTCACAAAAAGAATAACCCCGATCACACCAAACGGATAAGCAATACCATAAGCGATGGATGCCAACGGAGAGTTCGTACTGTCGATAGCCACGGCAAGTCCAGGTGTACTGGTAAGTGCCCCGGCAATCAGTCCCACCACACTGGGAGTATCGATATCAAACAAGTACTTCAAACCGACTGCTGTGAGAGAAGCCGAACAGATAATAAGAATTGTAATCAGGATCAATGTTTTTCCTTTACTCCGAAAAGAATCGAAGAATCCGGGACCGGCCTGAATACCAATAGTAAAAATAAAAAGCACTAAGCCGAAATTGCCTAACTCTTTAGGAATAACAACTCCGAAATGTCCGAAAAGCAGGGCAATAAAAATCACTGCCGATACATCGAGCGATAGCCCCTTAATCTTAATTCTTCCCAACATGAAGCCTAACGCGACAATGAGAAAAAGCGCGAAATAAGAGGAGTTCAATAAATCAGTAAACATAGGTTTAAAAGGGTTTGTTAGTTTAGGCAGGCAAAGGTACGCAAAAAAGCCTCAATCAGCAAGTTTCTTTATCACAGGTGCTGCCTTCGCATTCAAACTCAAGAGTGACATGATGAATACCGGTATCCTCTAACACATGCCTTATAAGGTGTTTGGCCTCCTCCATATGACACATATCATCCAATACGATATGAGCGGTAAGTGCCGTCTCGGTAGTACTTAATGCCCAAGGCAGCCATATGCAGATAAGTACCTTTCACATGGAGGTCTCTCTCCTTATCCTTCATAAAGAGCCAGGCGGTAAAAGCGGTAAGATACTCCTTCCTGCCAGTTAGTTCAGAGAAAGATCCTGCAAAAAGGTAAGTCCGAAGTCTTGCAACACTTCTTCATCTGTTTGTAAAAGTACAAGTGTTTTCAACTCTTGCAATTCCGCATTTGTCAGACAGAAATAAACATT
>UMKQ01080924.1_pt1 | contig 13541 bp, 8 predicted proteins | sample 1966371 | NCBI WGS metagenome assembly UMKQ01 (sample SAMEA4836180, study PRJEB28245) | human gut metagenome | biome: gut microbiome; material: fecal sample | place: Denmark | collected 2008
GCCGCCAGCCGCTGTGCCGCGCGGGCGGGACAGTGTTGCATATTGAGCCACATCCTTTGTTTTTTCTACGACCTTATTTTACCATGCAAAAATGGTAGAATTGTGTAAAATCGTAATTTTTTGAAAGGATTCTGAAAGATGGATCGGAACACAACATCTGTTCAAACCGGGAAGGACTGTGCCCCGGAAAAAAACAGCATGGAGCTTCCGGCTGGAAGAAGATTTTCCAGCACGGTAAAGAACCTTTGCGAAATAAGGACAGTGTATCTCAATACTGCAACAAAAAAGCCGCTGTTTCATTGATTTTGAACGAAAATGTTTCGGAAACTTTATGCATCTTCTCGATTGACAAAACCAACTGCTGTCGGATATAATCAGGCCAGAACGACACCCGTTCTGTAGTGCGAAAACACAGCACTGAAATGAGACAAATCAACAAAATCTTGAAATGACAGGAGGCGCTTTACAATGAAAAAGCTGAAGAAATTTGCTGCCCTGCTTCTGGTGGGTGTGATGGCTCTGGCCCTGCTGACGGCCTGCGGCGGTGGTGGCTCTGGTGAGGATGCACAGGCCGAGGCCAGCGTGATGACTGCAATCAATGGCAAACGCACGGCGGCGGCGAAACTGGACAACGATGCCGAGCGCAAAGCTGTTGCAAGCCAGAACATTGATTACGTCGTGAAACATGGCTTTGGCCCGTTCAGCTCGGATGTGAGGTTCAATGTGGATACCGACCACATCAAGGACGGCAAGTTCGGCTTTACGTTTGTAGCAAAATATGATTATAAAGATACCAAGCTGGATGAGCTGATCAAGAAGATCACTAATGGCAACGGCACGGACATCAAGAGCAACCACGTTGACAACTGGACAAATGTCGGTGTCGTGGTCAAGACGGTCAACGGCCAGACCTATATTGCTGTGTCTGTGGCGATCGACGTGAGCTGATGTAGCCTGATCTATATCTAAAAAACTGTTTGTTTTCCGTTTTTCTTCCTCCCCGAAGAGCTTTCCTTCCCCCGGAAAGCCCTTCGGGGCTTTTTGCGTTGGGAGCAAACTCCCCCAGTCGCCTGCGGCGACAGCCCCCTCGAAGAGGGAGCCTTTCGCCTTCCGGTCAGATGCAATGAACCTCCCCCTTTCGGGGGAGGTGGCATCGCGCAGCGATGACGGAGAGGGTTGCCTCCCTCACTGAGGGAGGTGGCAAACCCACAGGGTTTGACGGAAGGAGTCTGCCCCGCCCCGGGGCTTTTTGTATCCAACGAACTGACGTATTGGCTCAAAAATGATTGGAAACGATAGGTAGTCTGTACATTGACGCGGGGGAGGGGAAAACTGTAAAATATACATAGGCCCTCCGGGCATTTGGGACGCGGAAAAGGCCTGTAATTCATTTTATGATGGAGAGACCTAATATGAAAAAGATGAAACGTCTTGTGGCCGTCCTTCTGGTCGGCATCATGGCGCTGGCAATGCTCACCGCTTGCGGCGTTACTCCCAGCGCACCTTCAATGCGCGATACTGCGCTGGAAAGGGATGTTGCCCAGTGGACTGTGGAATGGGGCAAGAACCAAAACCCGACACTGACCGTTGATTCGGAATTGACAGAGATCAGCAATAAGTGCCTGCCTGTTGCTGTCAAGGCGGTGGATGCTAGGCTTACTTCTCCGATTGATCCGAAGGCTTATTTTGACGCAGTGGAAAAGCGGGAGACGTTTTTTGCTGAAGCAAAGAAGGGCAAAACGGCTGCGCTGGTGCCCGTGGACTTTCCGAGCGGAACAGAAGTCACCAAGGATACTCTGGCCGATGCCGTTTCGAAAATGGATGTTCCGAGTAACTTGGAACAGGCTTGTGTTTACAATCCGACCAAGTTCGGCGTTACCGTTACCAAGCAGAAGGAATACACTCTGGTTCTCTTCGTGGTCAGCGAATAAGCGTACCTTCTCAAAACTTGCATCCCTGCCCCGCAGAGCACCCGCTCTGCGGGGCTTTTTTGCGTTTGGGAGCAAACTCCCCCAGTCGCCTGCGGCGACAGCCCCCTCAAAGAGGGAGCCTTTCGCATCGGCAAAGCTTCCGGCTCAGGTGCAAAGCTTCCGGTTTCGCCAGAGCCTCCCTCACTGAGGGAGGTGGCAAACCCGCAGGGTTTGACGGAAGGAGTCTGCCCCGCCCCTCCCGGCGGCAATTCTGAATGGTTTCTCTGTCAAACCGTGTCGTTTTGTGGTACAATAAAAACGTATTCTGATGTGAACAGGAAAGGACGTTTCCATGCAGCTGTTTGAACTGGTGTCCCCGCGGCTGTTCCGCCCGCTGGCGGGGCCGAACCGGGCTTTTTATGCGGAATTGCTGCTTCTGCTCTGGGAGGAGTGCCGCCACACGGCGGATTACAGCATTTCCCGTGCGGAGGCCGTCTGGCGCGCCGAGGATTACTTTGCCGCACTGGCAAAGCCCCTTGCGCTGGATGCCGACGGTGCGGGCGATGAAGAAGAGCAGCCCACCCGCGACCCTCACACGCTGGCCGTGGGCTTTCTGCTGCGGCTGCGCCGCACCGGCTGGCTGGAAGAGCAGCCCGGCAGCTACGAGGGGGAAGCGTCCCTTGCCTTTGTGCCGGAGGTAACGCCGCTGCTGGAAGCGCTGGAAGAAATATTGAATCCCCGCGTAGTTACCTATACCGGAAAGCTGTACAAGGCATGGCAGCTGCTGGGCAGCATCGGGCAGGAAAAAAGCCCCTATGAGAACGTTCTGCGAGAGGTGGATGCAGACCTTGACGTGCTGAACCGCTCTCTCCGGGCGCTCAACGCCTCCATCGGCCACTACATCGACCGTCTCACCCGCAACCGCACCCCGCAGGAGGTGCTGGAACTGTTCGACCAGTACGAGGAAAAGGTGGTGGCGGCGGCCTACCACCGCTTCAAGACCAGCGACAACCTGTTCAACTACCGCGCCTATCTGGAAGAAGAGCTGGACGACTGCGAGGAGAACTACCTGCCGCAGCTGGCCTTTGATTATGCCCGGGTGGAGCGCTGCGCCCCGAACGAAGCGACACCTGCCGTGCGTGCACTCATCCAGAAGCAGCGGGACGCACTGGAAGAGATGAGCCTGCTCATGCGCGAGATCGATGCAAGCCACATCCGCTACCGCAAACGGGCTGTGCAGCGGGCACAGTTCCTGCTGCTGAGCGACCGTTCTTCGCAGGGCAGCGTCACCGCCCTGCTGCGCCGCTATGCCGAGGACATCCGCACTCCGGAGCAGCTGTTTGAGCCGGACGACGGCCCGGTGGCAAAGCGGCTGCATCTGTACCCGGCGGCAGTGTTCGGGGAGAAATTTCTGTACCCGCCCGCTGCCCAGCGCACCGCCGAGCCGCTGGCCCCGGTGCGCACCGAAGTATTCGATCCGGAACAGCTCAAAAAAGAGCAGCAATTGCTGCTGGATTACGCCCGCCTTGCCGTTACCGAGGAGAACGTGGCCCTGCTGGCCCGGCAGGCCCTTGCCGCCCGCCCGCAGGTGAACGCGGCACTTCTGGCAGACGAATACCCGAACGATTTTGCCCGCATCATCGGCCTGCACACCTACTCGCAGTCGCCGCACCGGGATTATGACATTCAGCTCACCGGCAATTGGGTGGAGCGCGGCGGTTTCCGCTTTGAGGACTTTGTCCTCACCCGCCGCAGGGAGGAAGAAAATGGCAACCATTAACATGCTGGAAGAAACCGCGAATTACCTGCTGAACCACTGCTTCGTGCTGGGCGGCGTGGAGGATCAGCGGGCAAAATATCTTTATGTGCAGGACCATCTGGACGAGGTGCGCGCTGTGTTCGCCCCGCTGGGCTATTCTGTATTGCTGTACCCGGCACCCCTGCAGGCGGCGGCTCTGGTCAACGGCCACGAGGGCAGTCAGGCCCGGCTGCTGAAATACGAGAGCATCCTGCTTTTGGTATTGCGGCTTTTGTACCTGCAAAAGCGCGAGAGCCTTGCGGCCAATGCCGACGAGGTGCTGGTGACGGTGGAAGAGGTGCAGACCGAACTGCAGAAGATGAATCTGCCCCGCCGTCTGGACCAGAAAACGCTGGAAAACCTCATGCGCACCCTGCGCCGGTACAATCTGGCGCGGCCTGTGGGGCGGCTTTCCGGGCTGGACAGCCGCATTGAAGTATTTCCCACCGTGCTGCTGGCCCTGCCGGATGCTGACCTTGCGGATGCCGCCGCCGAGAGCGGGCGCACCCGCACAGAGCTTGGCCTTTATGAACGACCGGAAGAAGCAGGGGAGGGTGAAGAATGATCGAACTCAAACGGCTGAAGCTTATCAACTGGCACAACTTTGAAAATGTCACCTTCGACTGCGCACGCCTGACCTATATGATCGGTGTGAACGCCGTGGGCAAGACCACCATTCTGGATGCCATCCGCTACTGCCTGACCACCAACCGCAATTTCAATGCGCTGGGCAATAAAAAGAGCGGCCGCACCCTGCAGGGTTCGGTGCACGCAAAGCAGCGCGGCGAGAACGCCTACCGCCGCCCGGGCCATACCGTGGCCTACATCGGGGCGGAGTTCTGGGACAGCGTCAAGCGCACCCCCTTCGTCATCGCGGTGCGGGTGGAGTCCGAAGGCCCCATGCAGGAGCTGCACCCCGGCGATCAGACATGGTACATCTCCGAGGACGGCATCACGCTGGAGCAGCTGCCCTTCATCGACCCCAAGACCGGTGCACCCAGCGCAAAGGAGGACTTCAAGCCCGCAACGGGCCGTCTCTCCTACACCCGCAGCCCCAGCGAAGCGCGGGACCGCATCTGCCGTGCGCTGGGCATCGGGCGCGCCTCCAGCCCCTTGGGCAAAAAGTTCAACGAGGTGTTCCAGATGGGCACCAGCATGGACGAGATCCCCAACTTCCGGGAGTTTTTGTACCAGTACATCCTGCCCCAGCCGGAGCTGGATCTGGACGCTTTGCAGGGCGACCGGCTGGAACTGGAAAATCTGCACGCCGTGCTGGCTGAAGCGCAGACCCGCGCCGACGCGCTGGAAGAGATCGTGGATTTTGGCCGCGAAGCTGCCGAAAAGCAGACCCAGACCCTTGTGAACCGGGGCGCGGTGCTGCTGGCCCGCGCCGCTGCCGACGGCGGGGAACAGACCGTCTGGCAGGAGCATCTGGATGCGGGCCGCCGCCAGCTGGAACAGCTGAACGCCCGCTATGCCGAGGCCAAAAATGCCGAAGCGGAAGCCCGCCGGGCCTATCTTTCCGCCCACGGTGCCGCCAGCGCCAGTGGCGAGGGCCGGGCGCTGGATGCCCTGACCGAGGAGCTTTCCCGCCGCAAAACGGCGCTGGATACCGCCGCACGCAAAGCTGAAAAGGCAGAAAGTGCCCTTGCCCGCACCCAGAGCCTGCTGGCTGTGCTGCGCCGTAGCGGCTTTGCTGCCGACATCAAGGCCGAAGAGCTGACGGCGGACACACTGCCGCAGCTCACCGCATGGCTCTCCGCGCAGGAAAAACCACTGGAGGAAGCCTATTTTGCTGCCCGCCAGAACACTGCTGCTTTGCAGAAGGAGCAGGCCGGCAAGCGCGCCGAGCTGGACGCGGTGTCCGGCGGCAAGTGGGTCTACCCCCACGGCGATGCCGCCACCCGGGTGCGGGATGCCGTGAATGCGGAACTCAAGAGCCGGGGCATGCAGCCGGATGCGAAAATTTTCTGTGAACTGTTGAACGTGGAGGACGAAAGCTGGCAGGACTGCGTGGAAGCCTGCCTTGGCGACCGCCGCTTTGATATCCTTGTGCCGCCCGCCCACTACGAAGCCGCCAAAAGCGCCTTTGTGGCTCTGAAGGACAAGGTAGGCCCCATCAGCCTGCTGGACACCCCGGGCATCCGCAAGGCCAACCGCCGCGCCGACAAGTACGGCCCGGACAGCCTTGCCGCGCAGGTGAGCAGCGAAAACCCGCTGGCTGCACAGTATGCCCAGACCATTCTGGGCCGCATCGTCTGCTGCGACACCCCCGATACGCTGGAACAGCATCCCGACAGCGCCACCCGCGACCTTCTGCGCCACCACCCCTTCCGGCTGGAACGGCTGCGCACTCCCCAGCGGTATATCGGTCTGGACGCACGCCGCGCCCGCGCCGGGGCGCTGGCGGCCGAACTGGAAGCTCTGGGGGAAAGCGCCCGTGCTGCCGCCCAGACAGAACAGAACCTGAAAGCCGCCTATAACCAGTACCAGACCCTGCTGCGGGGCACGGCACTGGACGAGCTGGCTGCGCTGTGGGATGCCCGCGCCGCACTGACTGCCGCACAGAATGCTGTGACCGAACAGGAAGCAAAACTCACCGAGTGCCGCGAGAACCCGCTGCTGCAGCAGCTTTACAAGGAGGAAGAAGCCCGCGAAGCCGCGTGGGAGACTGCCCGCGCCGCCGTGGAGCAGGCGGGCGGCGACATCCGCGTGTGCCAAAAGCAGATCGCCTCCTGCGAAGCGGAGCAGAAAAAGGCAGGGGAAACGGCCCGGCAGAGCGCCGATGCCGCCCGGAGCTTCTTTGCGGCGCATCCGCTGGTGGAGCCGCTGGCCCGCACCCGGATGCTGGCGCTGGCCCCGGCAGATAAGCCCCGCGCCGCCGCACAGGCTGCGGAAAAGGCGCAGGCCAAGCTGGACGATGCGCTGGCCGTCTATCTGACTGGCACGCTGGAACCGGCCCAGAAGGCCTACAACGAGCACTATGTGTGCGATTATCCGCTGGGCCTTGCGGGGTTGGACCAGTACCGCGCCCAGCACGAGAGCCTTGTGCGCATCGATCTGGAACGCTACGCCGCCCGTCTGGAGCAGGCCCAGCGGGACTGCAAGGACCGCTTCCGCAAGGATATCCTGTTCCGCATGAAGGACGATATCTTCAACGCACGGCGGCAGTTCCGGGAGCTGAACAAGGTGATGGAACAGCTGACCTACGGCGAGGAGGTCTACCGCTTTGAGCTGGAGCCCAGCCGCGACCCGCAGCTGGCGGCCTTCTATCAGGTCATCGTGGACAAGGGCAACCAGCAGATGACCGAGGGCGACTCGCTGGACAACCTTGCCGCCACCGCCGACCCTGCTTACGAGCGGCAGGTGGACGAGCTGATGGAAAAAATCATGGCGGATGTGGACGAGAACACCCGCGCCCGGCAGGAGGGCCGCACCGGCGGCGTGACCCTGTCGGACTATGTGGACTACCGCACCTATCTGGACTACGACATCAAGGTGACGAACCGGGTCACCGGCCAGCAGGCATACCTGTCCCGCGTCAGCCGCGACTCCTCCGGCGGCGAGAATCAGGCCCCCTTCTATGTGGCCATCTGCGCCAGCCTTCTGCAGATCTATGAGAAGAGCGAGAACAGCATCCGTCTTGTGCTGCTGGACGAAGCCTTCAGCAAGATGACCAGCGACCGCATCCGCCCCATGATGGAGCTGTTCCGCCGCCTGCAGCTGCAGGTGCTGCTCATCTCCACCGTGGAAAAGAGCACCGCCATCCAGCCCTACTGCGACATCACCTACTCCATCGTCCGCCACGGCGACACCAACGCCATAGCGCCCTTTGTCCGCCTTGCGGCGGAATGATGTGCGCATTGTATGCGCAATGATGTCTGCCTGCGGGGCATGATAGAATGTGCGATAGCACACATCATTTTGCGCAGCAACCTCATTTCTGCGCAGCAGAACATCATAAAAAAAGAAGCACGCATCTGCGTGCTTCTTTTTTATTGCTACCGCAGTGGCAGCACATCTTCATCCTCGTTGATCTCTTCCATCATCCCATCCGCAAAGTACCAGCCTCTGCCGTACAGCGCCTCGCTGCCGTCGGCGCACAGGATATACGAGCCGTCCGGCAAAGCGAGAAAATGCCGCTTTTTGCTGTCGGCAAGGGCGATGTCCTCCACCTTCTGTCCGTCCAGCACATGATCCCGGATGAACTGGTAGTGGGGCAGGATGCGGGTCTCGGTCAGGCCAAGGCCGTTCATCCAGCGGGAGTAGTGCGGGTCGGCGGCTTCGCCCGGTTCCTCGGGTGCGGCGTACACGATGTGGGCGGCGTTCATGCTGCCGGCACTCACGCCCAGCACGATGCCGTGGTAGTTGTGGAACAGCCCCGGCAGGCCCAGCTGAGCAAAAAAGTGGTTCTGGGTGGGCACGTGCCCGCCGCACAGCATCACAAAGCCGCTCTGGGGCAGAAGAGAACCGATCTCCTCGGCATTGCGGGCATCGCAGGGGATGAGCGCCGTCAGGGGCAGGTGGGCGTTCGCAAAGCTCTGAGCAAACACCCGGCACATCTCGTCGTTCTGCTCGTAGGCATAGGGGTCTGCCGCAATGGCAAGGCCCAGCACGGCGTGATCCGGCCAGACGGCCCGCAGGTTCGCCACAAAGTGGTTGCGCGTGTCCAGCACCGGAATATCCGGCCCCGGCTCAAAGGGGCAGCCGCTGGGGCTGCTGGTCAAAAACAATGTCATAATGATTCCTCATAAAAAGTGAATAAAGGCTGTGTCCATTTTAACACGATTTTGCTGCCAGCGGCAGAGCCAGAATCACCAAAAAAATCCCCCGCTTTTCGCCGTTTCGCAGAAAGCAGGGGATCTTATCATGCCTTGCGGTAATGGAACACCTTGTCCTTGGTGAGGAGCATGGCTGCGCTCACGGCCAGAGCCGCCAGCTCGGCGGCGGTGACGGCCAGCCAGATGCCGTCGATGCCCAGCAGCAGCGGCAGCAGGAGAATGGCGATCACCTGAAATACCAGCGTGCGCAAAAAGGAGATCAACGCGCTGGTCACGCCGTCGCCCAGCGCCGTGAAGAAGGAGGACGCATACACGTTGAAGCCCATGATGAGGAAGCTCAGCGCATACAGCCGGAAGGCCCGGCTGGTCAGGGCCAGCAACTCCGCATCGTAGCCCACGAAAATGCGCGCTACACAGGGGATGATGAACATGGAAGCCAGCGTCAGGGTCACAGCCACCACGGCGATGAGCCGCAGGCTTTTCCGGTAGAGGTTGTGCACCTCGGCGCGGTTGCGGGCACCGTAGTGGAAGCTGACGATGGGCGCACTGCCCACGGCATAGCCCACGAACACCGCCACGAACAGGAAGGCCGCGTACATGATGACACCGTAGGCGGCCACGCCGTTCTCACCGGCCAGACGCAGCAGCTGGTAGTTGTACAGGATATTGACCAGCGACATGGAAAGGTTGGTCATCAGCTCGGAAGAGCCGTTGATGCAGGCATCCCGCAGGACTTTGCTGTAAAAACTGGTCTTGCACAGGTGCAGGCGGCTGGAGTTGCTGCGGTCGATGAAGTAGAACACCGGCAGCACGCCGCCCACCAGCTGGCTGATAAAGGTGGCAATGGCAGCGCCCTCCACGCCCCAGCCCCAGATACCCACCATCAGCACGTCCAGCACCATGTTGGTGCAGCCCGCGCCCACGGTGAACCAGAAGCCGAGGTGCGGCTTTTCGGCGGTGACGAAAAAGCTCTGGAACATATTCTGCAGCGCAAAGGTGGGCAGGGACACCATCAGGATGCGTCCATAGCGCACCGCATAGTCCAAAAGCTCCCCCTTTGCGCCCAGCAGCGCGGCAATGGGCCGCAGGAACACAATGCCCAGCACCGCCAGCACACTGACCGAGACCAGAGCCGCCAGCAGGAACATGGTAAAATAGCGGTCGGCTTTTTTCTGGTCGCCCTCGCCCAGCGTGATGCCCACGATGGCGCTGCCGCCGGTGCCCAGCATAAAGCCGATGGTGCCCAGCAGCATGGGCAGCGGCATGATGAGGTTGACCGCCGCAAAGGCCGTCTTGCCCACAAAGTTGGAGACACACAGGCCGTCCACGATGCCGTAGATGGAGGTGAACAGCATGGTGCCGATGCAGGGCAGCACGAACCGCAAAAGGCGGGAATAGGTAAAATGATCGGAAAGCTGGATCCGCTGCTTGGACATGGCGTCCTCCTTTCTGCACAAGGTGCAAAAAACGGACCGGATAAATGTCCGTGAGTGCACGCCCGGCCTCGATCTGCTTCGTCACTACGGCAACGAAACCTCCGGCGGGGCGCTGTCTGCACGGCATCTTATCCGGCCCGTTTCAAATTACGTTGAAAACGGTCCTCCGATGAACCGAAAAAGAGCATATCAGAATTTATTTTTGTTGTCAAGGCAGAAAAATCAAAAAAATCGGCATTCGAGGGTCAAAATTCATAAACTGTCTCTTCCCAACGTTTATCAAACCTGTTAGAATGATAAAAGTTTTTTTATGGATCCGGAAAGGAGAACTCCTGTTTTGGTGAAACGTTTTTATACCGCCATCGTGCGCCGCCGCAGGCTGGTGCTGGCGGTGTTTGCACTGGCGGCTGTGCTGAGCGTGTTCGCTGTGCGTCAGGTAAAGGTGGATTACGATATCAACGACTACCTGCCGCCGGAATCCCCCTCCACCACCGCCATCGAGGTGATGAACGGTGCTTTCACCGGCGGCATCCCCAACATGCGGGTCATGGTGCGGGATGTCACGGTGCCGCAGGCGCTGGAGTACAAGGAAAAGCTTGCCGCCATCGACGGAGTGTCCTCCGTTGCATGGCTGGACGACAGTTTGGATGTGACAGTGCCTTTGCAGATGCAGGACACCGCCACGGTGGAGAGCTATTATAAGGATGGCTGCGCCCTGTTCACCGTGACGGTGGAGGACGAGAAGCGTCTGGAAGCCGTGGCTGCCGTGCGGGATCTGATCGGGGAGGGCAACGCGCTGGAGGGCGCGGCGGTCTCCACTGCCGTTGCCACCAACTCCACCGTGACCGAGGTGGCAAAGATCGCCGCCATCGCGGTGGTGTATGTGCTGTTCATCCTGATCCTGACCACCGATTCCTGGGCGGAGCCGCTGCTGGTGCTGACGGGCCTTGGCGCGGCCATCCTGCTCAACAACGGCACGAACCTCATCTTCGGCACCATCTCGTTTGTGACGAATGCGGCGGGCAGCATCCTGCAGCTGGCGGTGTCGCTGGACTACTCGGTGTTCCTGATCCACCGCTTTGCGGAGTGCCGGGCTGAAAACCCGGATGCCAGCCCGGAGGAGTGCATGGTGGATGCCCTGTGCAGATCCACCGGCTCCATCCTGTCCAGCGGCCTGACCACCGTCATCGGTTTTCTGGCACTGGTGCTCATGCAGTTCCAGATCGGCCCGGATCTGGGCCTTGCGCTGGCAAAGGGCGTGGTGCTGAGCCTTGTCACCGTGTTCACCTTTATGCCCGCGCTCACGCTGGCAGCGTATCAGTGGATGGATAAGACCTACCACAGGCCCCTGCTGCCCAGCTTTGATAAGTTTGGCCGCTTTGTGGCCCGCATCATGCTGCCCATGGCGCTGGTGCTGGTCATTCTGATGGTGCCCAGCTATCTGGCCTCCAACTCGAACCAGTATTACTACGGTGCCGCGCACATGTTTGGCGAGAACACCCGTCTGGGTGCGGACACCGCCGCCATCGAAGAGACCTTTGGCCGCAGCGACACCTACGTTGTACTGGTGCCAGAGGGCGACACCGCCACGCAGCAAAAGCTTTCGGATGCACTGCACGCCATCCCGGAGGTGACCGGCATCCTTTCCTATGTGGACAACGCAGGCGCGTCCATTCCGCCGGAGTTCGTGCCCGGGGATACGCTGGGGCTGTTGGTCTCCGGCGGCTACACCCGCATGGTGCTTACGGTGGATGCCGACACCGAGGGCGATGCGGCCTTTGCGCTGGTGGAGCGGGTGCGCGCCACGGTGCAGCAATATTACCCGGACAATTATTATCTGGCCGGTCAGGGCGTGAGCACCTATGACCTGATGGACACCATCACGGCCGACATGGTCAAGGTGAACCTGCTGGCCATCGGTGCGGTGTTCCTGATCCTGCTCCTCATGAAGCGCCAGCTGCTTTTGCCCATCATTCTGGTGCTCAGCATCGAGACCGCCATCTGGATCAATCTGGCCATCCCGTACTTCCGGGGCCAGTACGTGTTCTACATTGCCTACCTCATCATCAGCTCGGTGCAGCTGGGCGCTACGGTGGATTACGCCATCCTCTTCTCCGACCGCTATCAGGAGTTCCGCGAGACGCTGGGCCGCAAAGAAGCCGTTGCGGCCACGGTGTCCGCCGTGACCACCTCGGTCAGCACCACCGGCAGCGCCATGGCGGTGGTGGGCTTCCTGATGGGAGCCATTTCCACAAACCAGCTGCTGGGCCAGCTGGGTAATTTTCTGGGCGTGGGCAGTCTGGTGTCGCTGGCCATCGTGCTTTCGGCACTGCCGGGCTTTTTGTATCTGGCCGACCCGCTCATTATAAAAAAGAAAAAACAGCCGAAGGAGGCTTGACCGAGATGAAACATCGATTTGTGCGCCGGGTGTCGGCGCTGGCGCTGGCAGGCTGCCTGCTGGCGGGCAGCAGTCTGCCGGCTTTTGCAGCAGCCTCCACTGCCAAGGAAGAGGTCATTTATGCAAATCTTACGGCCTCCGGTGCTGTGACCGGCGTGTACGCCGTGAACAGCTTTTCCGTGCAGGCGGGGGACACCGTTGCGGACCACGGCAGCTACACTGCCGTGCGCAACATGACCACGAGCGATGCCGTGGAGCAGAGCGGCAATACGGTCACGGTGCATGTGACCGAGGACGGCAAGCTCTATTATGAGGGCACCATGGACGCCGCCACGGCCCTGCCATGGGTGGTAAAGCTGACCTATACGCTGGACGGGGCAGAAATCAGCCCCGACGAGCTGGGCGGCAAAAGCGGTGCCCTTTCCATCCGGCTGCAGGTGAGCCGCAACCCAGACTGCACCGGCAGCTTTTTTGACGACTACGCGCTGCAGGTGACCATGAGTCTGGACACCGGCCTTGCCCGGAACATCAGCGCGCCGGGCGCTACGGTGGCGAATGTGGGCAGCAAAAAGCAGCTTTCCTACATCCGGCTGCCGGGCGCGGACAGCGATGTGACCGTCACTGCCGATGTGACGGACTTTGCCATGGAAGCCGTTTCCCTGAACGGCGTGCGGCTGAACCTGAACCTCGACCTCGGGGATATGGACCTGACGGGGATGCTGGAACAGCTGCAGAGCGGTTCCGTTCAGCTGGACGATGGTGCCAACGCGCTGGCAGACGGCATTGCGCAGGTGCAGGCGGGCATCGACACCCTGAACGGCAATTCCGGTGCCTTGACCGGCGGCTCAGCCCGGGTGCGTGGGGCCCTCACCCAGATGCAGACCGCGCTGAACGGCATCTCGGCCTCCACCGACGAGCTGAACACCCTGCTGGATGCCTCCACCCAGATCCGGGACGGCATTGCCCGGCTGGATGAGGGCGCGGCACAGCTGGAGCAGCAGGTGAGCTTTGAAGCCTACAAGGCCATCCTGAAAGAGAACGGCCTTGACCTTGACTTGGTAAAGGATGGCAATGCCAAGGCCATCCAGCAGCTGCAGGGCATGGTGTGGATGATGCCCCAGCTCAAGGATGTGATCCTGCTTTTGCAGGGGTCTACAGCCAACATCGACGCCATGCAGACCTATCTGGACACCGTGAACGGCGGCATTGCCCCGCTGC
>UMKQ01008569.1_pt1 | contig 13320 bp, 7 predicted proteins | sample 1966371 | NCBI WGS metagenome assembly UMKQ01 (sample SAMEA4836180, study PRJEB28245) | human gut metagenome | biome: gut microbiome; material: fecal sample | place: Denmark | collected 2008
GTTTTCTGGCAGATAGATATAAATGGACAGGTAAGAACTGGTAAGGTAATGTGCTATAATGCGGAGACAGGACACCGGGTTAAAGAGCCTCAGGCTTTTGTCAGTTGGGCGCACTCCGAGTTGAAATTGCAGGATTTCCATTTGAAGCAATGTCTGTACGGGGAACATCTTCTGAAAAGCTCATCGTCTCCGGTAATGCTGGTGGAAAGTGAAAAGACCGCTGTCGTAATGAGCCATTTTATTCCCGATTATATATGGCTGGCAACAGGCGGAAAGAACGGCTGTTTCAATAGTGAAGCTATGCAGGTTCTCAAAGGCAGGGAGGTTACTCTCATCCCTGATTTAGGAGCAACCGAACAATGGAAGGAAAAGTCTGCTTTGTTGTCAGGAATATGCAAACGGGTTGTTGTGTCCAATGTCTTGGAATGTACATCCGATGAAGAGCAACGCAGCCAAGGATTGGACATTGCAGACTTCTTCCTGTATTCACCATCAAAGAGGCAGATACTCCATCAGATGATACAACGTAATCCAGCATTGCAGTTGCTCATTGATGAACTGGATCTGGAACTTATTGAATAGTAAAGGAACTTGTTCCGAGGATTTATAGAAAGTCCTTAACACAATAAGGACTTTTTGCCTGGCGGCAATAAAATCCGGTCATTGTCCCGCAGAGCGGACTGGTACAAGAGCAAGCTCAAATATTAATCATTTATCAAAAGTATACCCTATATGAACACAGATATTAAACAGGCCATGCATGTTGAAGCCGGGAAGTCATTCGGCACAGCAGAGGCGAATGAAAACGAAAGGCATTGGAATGACGACAAGATTGACAGCAAGAATCAGGATCCGACCAATCACTACGACAAGACCAGAATGAAGTTGAATTTCGAGATCGGGCCGGATGGGAAAGGTCATCCGTTAGGCTATCAAGAGAAATCGCTTGAAGTCCGTTTACAGGAACGACTGGCCGAGTTGGGTTGGAAGCCTTTCAAGCCGGACAGTAAGATTCAACCGAATTGTTGTGCGAAATTTATCTTCGGAGGCAATCATGACCGTACACTTGAGATGGCATTTGGACCCCAAACCGTAAATCTGGATAAGGGTGCAGATAACAGCCATCTCCAGCGATGTCCGGAAATTGAACAATGGGCAAAAGATGTCTATGACTGGTGCGCCAAACGGTACGGACAGGAAAACATAATCGGTTTCCAGGTTCATCTTGATGAGAGCAGCCCGCATATCCATGCCTTGATCGTTCCTGTAGGACAACGTGCCAAAAGCGGACGTGAATGTGTCATGTGGTCGGCTAAGTTTGGGAAGACCCGCTACGAGTACGGACGGATTCTTCGGGAAATGCACACCTCACTATATGAAGAGGTAGGAAGCAAGTACGGATTGGAACGTGGTGACAGTATAGACGGTCGCAATGTGCAGCACTTGCACAAGCGCGACTATATTCGGAAACTTACCAAAGAGGCAAGGCAGGCAGAGAAAGCTGTCAAAGGACTTCAGACAATGATACGAAAACTTGAACGGGAAATGCTTGCCGGTAGGAACCGGCTTAAAGAAATAGATGAAGCACTCGCATCCGGCAAGATAACTCTTGACAGGTATGAAGCGCAGAAGGCGGACATACAGAAACTCATTACCGAGTATCAGGAAAAACTTGAAGACAAATCCAATAAACTCCATGCAAAGGAGCATGAATTGGAACAATTGACAAAGGATGCGGCGAAAGCTCGTTCTGTTATACAGCCATTTCGTAACCACAAGGTTGATTTCACGCCACCGCAAATAACAGAGAAAGTGCCGCTGTTTGGTACAGACAAATGGATTGAACGACAGAATAGACTTATCGCCAAGCAGTTCACCGAGATTGTCCGTAAGATAGAATCTCTATACAGAAATGATGCAGCCCGGCAGGTTGAAGCCACCCAGAATAATGTTCTGGCGGATTACGGAGAACTATACCAGCTACGGAAAGATGTCAAAACGCTTATTGAGAACAATGATGGCTTGAAATCAACATTGGAAACAATGCTTGACCAACTTGCCAATCCCGCACTCCGCTCAAAAATATTTGCCATTGCCGATGCCCTTGCAGGAGGAACACCAGTGGTAATCTCTTCTGGAGGCGGTGGTGGAAATCCCGATTCCGACTTTCGTTGGGATGGTCGCAGATCGGATGAGGAGGAAGAGGTGTATCGGAGAAGGTGCTTACTTCATGCCTTACGATTAGTAATAATGCCGAGAAAAGGATACAAAAGGTGATAAAGAGCAACTAATAAAGGATATTTTTTGTCGTTTTAGGCTTTGACTCGAGTATTGGATAAATCAAAATAATTAGCGTTATGCGCTAATTATTACACCAAATAATCATATAATTATTTCAAATATTCCATTTTAAATTATATATTTGCAATCTCAAAAACCAACAATGCAATGACAGATAGCCCCAAAACAGACATCAATAGGATTAAAGTCGTATTGGTAGAACAAAAAAGGACGGCAAAATGGCTTGCCGAGCAACTGCATAAAGACCAAACAACCGTTTCTAAATGGTGTACAAACTCCGTTCAACCAGGGTTAGAAACCCTTTTGCAGATAGCAAGGATTCTCGATGTTGATGTAAGGACGCTAATTAACCAATCAAAAAAAGACTAAGATGGATATAACAGATATAAATACCTTACTTCAGGTCGGAGAACGCATTTCATTCGAATGTAAGAAATGCGAGAATCAAATTCCTAAATCAGTCTGGGAGACTTATTCATCCTTCGCAAACACTGTAGGAGGAATCATCGTGCTTGGCATAACCGAGCATATGGAAGAACCAGACTCGGCAAAAAGATTTGAAATAACAGGTGTTAATAATCCAAAGAAATTGAAAAAGGAGTTCTTCGATACCTTGAATAGCAACAAAGTAAACCGAAATATCCTTATCGAAGAAGATGTTGATATAGTTGAATATGAAGGACGTTCTCTATTGGTTATCAATATTCCGCAAGTAGATTACCGACAAAGGCCAATCTATATCAATGGTAATATGATGAACGGCTCTTTCAAACGGAACTATGAGGGAGACTATCATTGTACCGAAGATGATGTAAAGGCAATGATTCGGGATGCCAACGACAGCGGCAATGATTCTATTCTTATGGAGAATTACACGATGGATGACATCGATGCTAATACTCTTGCAGCATACCGCAACAGATTCCGCACAGCTAACATGGATCATGTTTGGAACGACTATTCAGACAAAGACTTCTTGCTGAATATGGGAGGCTATATAATTGACAGGAATACACATCGGGAGGGATTGACCCTTGCCGGTTTGCTGATGTTCGGTAAAGGCTTGTCCATTAGAGAGCGGTTTGACAATATTCGTATGGACTACCTGGACATGACGAACCTGCAGCCAGATAGCCGCTGGAGTGACCGACTGACATACGATGGACGATGGGAAAACAATCTGTACAACTTCTTTATGACCGTGCAGTCCAAATTAATCAAAGACTTGAAGCGCCCGTTCAGATTGGAAGGTATGGAGCGAATAGATGACACTGCCATTCATAAAGCAGTGCGAGAAGCATTGACCAATCTTGTGATACATTCTGACTATATGATAACCGGAGTGTTGAAAGTTGAGAAGCACGATGATTGTTTTGTCTTTTCCAATCCTGGCTCCCTGAAAATTCCTGTAATGGATATTTATGCCGGAGGACACTCCAAAGCCCGCAACCCGAATATGCAGGCAATGTTCAGGATGATAGGTTTTGGTGACAACATAGGTTCTGGATTTCCGACAATATTAAATGCTTGGAAAAAGGAAAATTGGCGTCAGCCTTGTCTTATTGAAAATCAGGATTTGCATTTGGTGGAATTAACACTCACTATGGCATCATTGATACCAGACGAATGCCACATAGCACTTCACGACATTTATGGTAGCGACTACGAGAAACTTAACAAGGAGGAGCAATTAGTTTTGGCCACAGCCTTTACCGAAGGAAGCACATCAAATTTCCGTATGCAGCAATTACTCGGCAAAAATCCATTGGAAGTCGGAAAAACGTTGTATGCCTTGGTTGGAAAAGGTATGCTCGTACCCGTCAACAAAGGTCGTTGGACTTCTTACTCCTTGAATTCTGAATATATGGAAAACGAAAAGTCAAGGAGTAAAAGTCAAGGAGTAAAAAGTCAAGGAGTAAAAAGTCAAGGAGTAAAGTCAAGAGACGAGAAAAGGCAGGAAACAATACAGGAACTGATGAACTATTGTAAAGAGCCTCGCACTCTACAGGAAATATCAGAACATCTGGGATATTCCGACAAATACAGGATGAAGCGCTTTTACATTGATCCATTACTTGGTGATGTATTGACAATGACTTCTATAGAAAGTAAAACAGACCCTAAACAGAAATATGTTGTCAAGAAGAAATAAATACATAGCTCAACCTTTCAAAATAGTAGGATTTATAAACTGCCTACCGGATATAAAAGTAGAGTAGATTTCATATGAAAAATGATATTATAAGATTTATCAAATCAAAAGAGTATAAATACCTTAAGGAAGTGGGACAAGGAGGTACCGGACGAACTATACTCAGCAAAGACGAAACAATAAATGAACGATTTGTCTGTAAAAAATATTCGCCATGTTTTTCAGAATGTAAGACAAAATATTATGAGCATTTCGTCAATGAAATCAAGATTTTATACAAGATAAATCATCCGAACATTGTCCGCGTCTTTTCATATCATCTGTATCCGGAACATACAACCGGATATATCCTGATGGAATATATTGAAGGGTGCAACATAGACGAGTATATAAAAGCTAATCCAAAAGCTATCAACGATATTTTTGTTCAGACCATAAGTGGCTTCAAATATCTTGAGGATAATGGTATTATGCACCGTGATATCAGGCCTGGAAATATATTGGTCTCAACGGACGGCATCCCTAAAATAATTGATTTTGGTTTTGGGAAAACTACTCAGGAAGCAATTGATTGCACCAAGAGTGTCAGTCTTAACTGGGCATACTCAACACCGGAAGAATTCGTTAATAATATTTACGATCACAAGACTGAAGTGTATTTCGTCGGAAAGCTCTTTGAACGACTTATAGGTGATAATAACATATCGCAACTATTTAAGTATTCAGTAGTGTTGGAAAGTATGATACTTCCTAATCCAGACAATCGTATTTCATCTTTCCAAGAAGTGGTTAGGAATGTCACTTCAGAGAATTCGCTATTAGTCAAGTTTTCTAAAGATGAAAAAAACATATACTCTAATATGGCTGATTCATTTACAGGCGTTTGTACTAAAATGTATGAAGACACCAAATATGTTGAAGACTTGGAAATAATAACAGCTAAGCTCAGTGACCTGTTACAAAAATCTATACTTGAAACATACCTGCAAAGCAATAAAGATTTGATTTCATGTTTTGTTTCTGGAAATTTCAGGTATATAACAAAAGCCGTGGTTCAGGTGAATCAGGTTGAACGCTTTTATGAGTGGTGGAATCAACTATCAAAAGACCGCAAAATAATTGTACTGAATAATCTTTGGACAAGGTTTGATAATATCGAACGGAAGATGGATGATGATCTTCCATTCTAAATTATATAGTTCTGCTTGAACCTTTGTGATAAAATTTTATAATTGACAATCAGATAATTAGAGAACAATAGTAATATGGGACAAAAACTGCATAATCGAGTAGAGATCTGGAAGAAGCAACTGCTTGATTTCGGTAAAAGAAACAGACTTATAAATTTTCTTGAAGGGAAGCGTAATAATGTTACAATTACGTCTCCTTCATTTGACAAGTTATGGGATCAGCTTGTCATAAATGAAAAAGAGTTAGAGTTTCCATATGCTAAAAAAGTACAAATCTCTGACGATGGCGAAGAAATATGCGACACAATCATTAAAGGCGACATCGAAACCAATAAACCTATCGGTGATCTGCAGAAGACCTTAAAATCATTACGATATAAAGCTAACACATCTATTGAGGAGCAAGGCATTAATACTTTGTACCTCACTTTTGGTATGCTTAAATGGAAGGAACAGCCTGAATCGTCCCAAATATTTTCATCTCCTATTATTCTAGTTCCTGTACGACTTTTAATAGAATCTATTACTTCTCCTTACAGACTTACACTGCACGATGATGAAATCGTGATTAATCCTACTTTAGCACACAAACTGGATAATGACTTCGGCATTAGTGTTCCGGAATTTGATTCTGCACACGACTCTCCTGAAGAGTACATGGAAAGATTGTTTTCTAAAATAGAGAATCAAGATTGGAGTGTAGAGAGAAGTGTTCATTTGGCGAATTTGTCATTCCTCAAAATCAATATGTATAAAGACTTGGAGAGAAATGAGGAAAAGCTGAATGACAATGGCGTAATTTCAGCCATCGTCGGAGAACAAAGCACAATACAACAGATACCTGATGAACTTAATAATTTTGACCACGATAAACAGGTAAGGCCTATAGATACATTTCAAGTAGTAGATGCTGATTCAAGCCAACAAGACGCTATTTTGCTCTCCAAAAAAGGAGCGAGCTTTGTTTTACAAGGCCCTCCAGGAACAGGAAAGAGCCAGACTATTACGAATATTATTGCGGAAGCAATTGCTGATGGAAAGAAAGTTCTATTTGTTTCAGAGAAAATGGCAGCTTTACAAGTGGTTTATAACCGCTTGGCGAGTGTAGGTCTTGCCGATTTCTGCTTAACACTTCACAGCCATAAAGCCAATAAGAAAGAAATCCTGAACGAACTTGCCAATTCTATAAATGTAGACCGTACTCGTGTTCGAGAAGAAGCCTTGGCGCAACTTGAACTTTTAGAAAGGAAGCGAAATGTGCTCAATGAATACCAAGAGGAATTACATACGCCTGCTTCCGGCCTAAATGTTTCCATCTACACAATACAAGGAAGATTGGCAAAACTGGGAAATGCCCCTGATGTTATTTTCCCGATAGACAATGTTGATGACACAACAAACGATGTTCTGAATGAAAGAATATATGTGCTTGGTGAATTATCCAAAACCATCAGCAAAAGAAGTGAGGATTATTTAAATAATGTTTGGCGTAATTCGACTATAAGATATTTGTCAAATGAATTACGTCACGATATTGATTCAAAGACCAATCAAGCGACATCTCTTTTGAACAAGTTGGGCGAACAGCATTCGTCTGCTTGCTCTAAATTAGGAATTCAGGTTAATCCGTCTTTGAATGGAAACGCCACTCTGGTTGAAATACTGAATTTTGCAGCCAAGTCCCCAGTAATTCCAGAGGAATGGGTATTTGATCACAATGCTGATTCATTAATAAAGAAGGCGTGTGAATATAAAGAATCCGTTGAGGAAATTCAGCGTATTTCAAAAAAACTGAAGGAAATATATGACACAGAGAGACTGTCTTTTGATGCGACAAAATGCAAAGATAATTTAACCTCTTTTATGTCGCAACTTCAAAACAGAATCAATAGCGAAGATGGCAACCAGTTAACATCAAACATAGATGGAATACATTCTGATTTATTACAGGCGACAACTAAGCTTAACGATCTGTTTACATCTGCGGAGAAACTTGGTCCTAAATTAGGAATACCGGTGCCAAAGACTATCAATCAAATAATTTCATTTGTAAAGTCAGTGTCCGCAATAGGAGAGATTGTAAATATCAGGCCTACGAGAAAATGGTTTGACACAAATGACCTCAATCGTATAAAGTCAGACTTGAAAGCTCATAAAACTTGCCACAACTCTCTCATCAATGCTCGACAGAGCGTATTATCTCGTTTTGACAATGAAATATTATCTTTGGATTTCTATCCTATTTTACAAAGATTTAGAGGTGATTATAGTTCATTTTTGCGAGTGTTCAAGAAAGGTTACCACAATGACCTTAAACATCTGACTTCTTATTTGTCTCAAGGTGGGAAGTTGTCCTATGAAGATGCTTTATCTACCTTGAATTCTCTCAAGCTTATTTCAGATAATCAAACCATAATTGATGCTGACAAACATCAATATGAGGAAGTTTATGGTGAATATTATCAAGGTGTTAACACTCAGTGGGATATCGTTTTATCGGCTATAGACACATTTAGAAAAGTCCTAGACCAACTGCATTCAGTTACGCCAGAATTCATCAGAATTACATCCTGCGGACAGTTGCCATCCTCTGAGATTTCGCAATTCAATATGCAAAGTTCGTCAAGTTATATTGATGAGCAATTAAGGATATTGAAGGCGATTCTCAAGGTTAAAATCGACGAAACTTCCATATGGGATAAGATTAATACATACTCACTTGAGACTATATCTTTGGCTGAAAAATTCATTGAAGAGTACAATGCCTTAATGAATATTCGCAATACGCCGTGCGATTATGAATCAGCCATTTCTGATTTGGATTTATCAATCTCATTGAAAGATCTGAATAATCAACTGGCAAGACAAAAAGACAAAATCAGAGGATTTTACAAAGATTTTTATAACGGACTTGAGACGAACTGGGATGAATTGATAGAGGCTCTTAAATACGCTGCTGGATTAAAAGAACTTGCGACACAGTATAGTTTACCTGATTCGTTTGTTAAAGCTGTATGCAATGATAGAAATATTATATCCTATTGTGGCGATACGAGCGGAAAAATATCCGCACTTAGAGATTCAGCAAGTGAATATATAGACTGGTTTGCATCTCTTTTTAACAATGAAGAAGATTTTTATCAGACAAATATCCTAGACCTTTCCAAAAGGATGTCTCTTTGCCGCGATAAAAAGTATTTGTTGGAAGAGTGGGTCGATTACTGTTCTAACAGAGAAAAGTGCGATAAACTCGGTCTTGGTACATTTATTAAACAAGTTGAGGGATTGGAAATAGATTCCAACTACATTACGGATGCATATCTTAAAAGATTTTATCGTCTTTGGCTTGATGCAATTCTTCCAAAGTTTCCTGCCGTGCAAGATTTCAGGGGAAGAATACAAGCACAAACTATTAGCGAATTCTGTGAGTTAGATAAAGGGCAGTTCAAAATTGCACGAGCACGAGTTCGAGAACGTGCATTAAGTAGAATTCCGGACTTCAATTCAATTAATGTTGCAAGGGATGAGATTGCAATATTGAAAAGGGAACTTAACAAGCAAAGGAGACTTATGCCATTACGCAAGCTCTTTATGACAATTCCAAATCTCATCACGGCTTTGCGTCCTTGCTTTATGATGTCTCCTCTATCTGTAAGTGTATTTTTGGAAGCTCAAAGTTACAACTTTGATTTGGTCATCTTTGATGAGGCATCGCAGGTTCATACTGAGGATGCTATTGGAGCCATAATGCGAGGCAAACAGACCATTATTGTCGGAGATACAAAGCAGCTTCCACCTACAAGTTTCTTCTCGGCATCACTTAATGATGAAGACTATGATATTGATTCCGATGAGACTGTAGAAAGCGAGGATGCCGGAGCTTTTGAATCAGTCCTTGATGAAGCTGTAGCTGTTTTGCCTGAGCGAAGCTTGAGATGGCATTATAGAAGCCGTGATGAACATCTTATTGCGTTCTCGAATGTCAAGGTTTACAATAGCCAGCTTATTACTTTCCCTTCATCGATAGAAAGTGCGCCTGACACCGGCGTGGAATATATTTATGTTAAGGACGGAGTATATGACCGAGGAGGAAAAAAGAATAATATCATTGAAGCTAAAAAAGTTGCTGATTTGGTTTTTGAACATTTCCGCAAGTATCCGAATCGTTCATTAGGCGTAGTGACATTTAGCGAAGCTCAACAGAATGCCGTGGATGCTGCTATCCGCCAAAGACGACTGCAGGATTCAAGATTTGACAAATTCTTTATAGAGGACAAAGAAGAACCATTCTTTATAAAAAATCTGGAAAACGTCCAGGGTGATGAACGTGATACAATCATCTTTAGTATAGGATATGCTAAAGACAGCAGAGATATTATGTATATGAACTTCGGACCATTAAGCCGTGAAGGCGGATACCGTCGTCTGAATGTCGCAATCACCCGAGCCAAGTACAACGTAAAGCTGGTTGGTTCAATCACTGCGAATGATATAGATCTTGACAAAACATCTTCAGAGGGTGTGAGGATGCTACGTTCGTATATTGAATTTGCGCAACAAGGCATTATCGCTCTGGAAAAAGAACTTACATATAATTATAATTTAGATTTTGATTCTCCATTCGAAGAGGCAGTATACGATTTTCTCCAATCTAAAGGTTATAATGTGGTAACTCAGGTAGGATGTTCGGGCTTCCGTATAGATATGGCCGTCAAAGACCCAATCAATACAGGTAAATTTGTCATTGGAATTGAATGTGATGGCGCAACCTATCATAGTTCAAGGACTGCGCGAGAAAGGGATAGACTGCGTCAGACCATACTTGAAGATATGGGATGGACAATATATCGCATATGGTCAACCGACTGGATAAAAGACCAGACAACAGAAGAAGAAAAGCTCGTTAATGCTATTGAAAAAGCATTGGGGGCTAATACTATAAGTAGCCATCTTGTCGAGAGTTGTCAAATAGGGCAATCTGTCATACCTCCAGTTGATATTGAAGAAATCATTGAGTCAACGGAAAGTCAGGAGCCCGGGTATGGATTTGACATGTATAAACGTGCAAATCCTTTTGGAGAAGAGGGTGCCACTGAAATATATGATACAATTTTTAATGTCATTTCGATAGAACAGCCAATACATTTTGAAGAGTTATGCCGCCGCGTCGCTCCATTATTTGGCAGACAAAAGGTTACCTCTGTTGTGCGCAATGATGTTAGTTTTATATTTAAGAATTACTTGAAAGGTAAAATTTCTGTTGATAAAAAAGAATTTGTGCGGATAGCCGGTTTTGACAATATAAGAGTAAGGATTCCAAATCCTGAGGATGATTATATCCGTCCAATCGCATATATCTGCGACGAAGAATTGGCCTTGGCGATGAAGGTGATAGTAACTAATAGTTATGGTATCACTCCTGATGATTTGTTTATTGTTACAGCGCGAGAATTTGGCTTCAAACGTACAGGAGAGAATATCACAACCTCTCTTCAGAGTGTTTATAAAGCGATGCTAAAAAGTGACGAAATCACAGAAGTCGACGGCAAAGTTCAAATTGCAGGTTAATACGGAACTATAATTTTTATAATTATGTTTCCATAAAGTATAGTTTTGTTTGTCCAACTATTCTTTCTGTTGCCTCAGCCCGTCTCAGATGGCGCGGTTTGTTTGTGCAAATTTCGTAAGAATTTGACTAATTATTTGATACTTAATATGTGGTCAATTCTTCAACGAGGAAGAGTACTGAAATAGATTTTGGGCGAAAATGCCTCAAAATGACATGGTTAGATACTTCACGGCACGATTGAGAAAATCGTGCCGTGGTATTTAAGGGACATTTCCGGTTAAATAACATTCACAAAATCATCACAAACTTTGCGATTCATCTTTGTGATGGTAAAAAATCGGAAATTATGGGTAGACTTAAATCAGAATGTCCCTCTGGCAACTTTATTGTGCGCACCAAGCCGAACGCAAAAGGGGAAGTTGCAATTTATCTTATTTATTACATTAACGGTGTACCTGTAACCCGTTCTACGGGTGTACGTGTTAATCTTGCTGATTGGGACCCCAAGAAAGGCATGGTTAGGCTTAAAAGTCCAGATGCCACACGTTTGAATAATCAATTAAGGCAATTTCGGGATGATATTGACAAGCGCATCAGGAAATACGATGGAACTATTACCCTGCAAGTATTAGCCGATCTAATAGACCGTAAATATGAGATGCAAATATCTCAACCGAGAAACGTTGATTTTATCCAATTTGCGCAAGATTATCATAAGCGGCGTTATGATCTTCAAAGGATAGCTTACAGTACATATTATAATGGTAGTTTGTATATAAAGCAGTTTCAGTGTTTTATTGCAAATGAAACGGGGGAAGGCATTATCCCTATATCTAATCTTACACTCGATTTATTCGAACGATATAAGGCTTTTCGTTTGAAAAAGGGGAATACGAAAGAGGGGGTTAATAAGATGCTTACGCCTCTTTTTAAGGCTGTTGAGTACGCAAAAGATAATGAATTGCTTTCTATAAAAGTTGCATCTACAATCACAACCGCCTATTTTGATATAAAGCAACGCAAATATAAGTCGGAAGTTGAAAGCGGCGATATTCATTATCTTACGCCGGAGCAGTTGAACGCATTTATAAATCTGTACGATAAGGTTCTTCAAGATCGGACCCGTGAAATAATGGATATGTTTCTTTTTTCATTCCATGCCTGCGGGTTGCGTGTGTCTGATATAATTACGCTGGAGTGGTCGCATATTGATTGGAAAGCGTGCGAGATTGGCAAAAACCTGTTTAAAGGGAACGTCGCGCATACCATTCCTTTGACAGAACCCGCCATAGCAATTTTGAAACGTTGGCAAAAAAAGCAATATAACAAGCGTTTCGTTTTTGACTTGCTACCCGAAAATTACGATTTGAGGAATGAAGCGGATTTGGATATGCGGCGCAAATCGAAAAACCGAACAATTCAGGTGTCGTTAAATGCCCTCGGTTATAAAATAGGCTTGCCGTTTAACCTGACTATGCACGTTGCCCGACATACATTTGCGGTTATGGCTCTGAACCGGGGTATTTCGTTGCACATGATTAGTCAGCTATTAGGGCATGGTTCAATTATCACGACTGAAAAGGTGTACGCTCAATTTCTGCCTGATACCATAAATGACGCCGTGCGGAATCAGCTTGCGTTCGGTTCCTTTACTCCGTCGGTCTGAATCTTAAACAAAAGCCCCCGTTATCGGGGGCTTTTGTTTACTTCCATGCGAACGCTTCTTTATGGGTTTTCGTCAGAAACAGAGCTATGTCTGCGGGGGTGTAATAGAACTTGTCCCCGACTTGCGAATAACCCAAAAAACCGTTATCTCTGTACTTTTTCAGCGTTTTTACGTTCACCCCTAATAATTCGAGCATATCTTTATTCGTGTATATGACTTTGGGTGCTGCCTGCTGGTGCTTTCGGAGGTATTCGATTTCGGCGAACACTTGCTGTATCTGCTGCTCGTATTGCTGGTATTTCTCCGAATCTATAACTGTTACTTTCTCCATACTGTTAGAGTTTCAGGTTGCAGCAGTCGTCCGGATTGGGATTGAAACACTCCCCGTACTCGACAAAGGCCCTTCGGCGCGTTCGATCCAGATCGAGCTGGCGCCCTTCAC
>UMKQ01050222.1_pt1 | contig 12742 bp, 15 predicted proteins | sample 1966371 | NCBI WGS metagenome assembly UMKQ01 (sample SAMEA4836180, study PRJEB28245) | human gut metagenome | biome: gut microbiome; material: fecal sample | place: Denmark | collected 2008
TCATCGCAGACTTCCAGCACCCGATGTCCCAGCCGCAGTCCAATTTCCCGTTCTGTTGGCTCAGCGTCATCCAACATCTGTGGGTAGAGCAGGTGGACGGCGATGGGCGTATGCCCCTGATGGATGGCATACCGGCACGCCTTTTTCGCAAACGCGGTGTTTGCCTCAATATCTCCTGCATAGGGAGAGGCGATGTAAATCAGTTTTTCTCTGCTCATTTCGCCGCCCCCACTGCCTGTACCACGGTGCGGGTGGTGTTGACCGCTGACTGTGCTGCATAGACGGCGGACATGATGTTGGCGCGTGTCGAGGTGTCCAGCCCAAAGGCGCCGCAGATGCGGGGCACTTCACCGGCCGACAGCATCAGGCCAAGGCCCAGCAGCGCATGATCCTTCAGCACCAGCAGTCCCGCTGTAAGGATGGTGGCCTGCAGGAAGGTGGTCAGACACAGACCGATGATCTGCTTGCACCACTGCACAAAACCGTCCATATAGCCGCGGGGCACCGAGAACATATACAGGGAACCCACAGCTATCTGGATGAGTAAGATTCCTCCGCACTTGAGGTTGGAGAAAAAGCACTTGATGACGGCGTACCCCATCATGATGATAATAAAAATGACCATGATGGGGCTGGTGATGCTGCCGATCCCGCCGAATACGCCGGAGGAGGCCGCGGCCCCGATATCCACGCCCTGCAGGGAGTTGATGATATCAGTGGAAAGGGCATCAAAGCTCTCGCCATACCCGGTAATTCCAGAGGTCAGGTTGGCCTGCAGCGTGACGGAGAGTTTATAAAGTTCCACCGGCACCAGGGTAAAGCACCCCACGGCCATAAAGCCCTTGACGGCGCTGATAGCCGCGTCCTTGATGCTGGCCCGTCCGGTCTGGTATTCGATTCCGACCTCGAACACGGCCACCACCAGCCCGACGACATACAGCGTCCAGGCCAGATAAGAAAAAAAGAGAACAATGGACTGTACCCAGCTCATCTCAAAGAGCTCGACGCCCATGTTCCCCATCTCGGCAAAAAAGTTGCCAAAGAAACCAACAAGCTGGCTGTAGACCCAGTCGATAAACTGATCCATCAGCCCGCCAAGGAAAAAGTCCAATATAAACATCTGGTGGTTTCACCCCTTTGCGTAAGGGGGACCGTGCCAGCATTGGACGCATACTCCTGCTCAAAGGCACAGGGGCCGTGACTGGGCACGGCCCCTGCTTGTATTCGCTTCCTATTTTCTTAGCACATTTGCGGGCTGTGTTCTTGCGCCTCCTCCTGACGCTGGAACACCTGCAGATATTCGTCCACCGTACCCGCCAGCAGCCTGTAATCCGCCTGAGTAGGCTGGTAAACATACCAGTCTACCTTCCCATAATCGTCCCAGAGGTGTGGTAAGATATCATCCGAGAAGTTGGGATTGCTCACTTTTTTCTTTCCCAGTAAATCGCCAAAGCGTAGGATATTCACATCCACCGCGCCCTCGGTCCGGTTCAGGATCGTCAGCTTGAGGGCATTGTACTGGCTGGCAATGTTCAGAGAAACAAACTCCAGCCTGGCCCGCAAATCCGGGTCAAGCTGGATATAGGCGGATCTGCCCGCATAAGACACAACGCCGCTGGTTTTGCACTGAGTGAGGATTTTCCTCAACTCCTGTCCAAATGGATTCAATTTTCTTCTTTCCCTCCCTACATGGTTAATTCCGGGACAGTCGGCGCCAGTGGATGAGCTAACTCCAGCGTACTGCCTTCCAAGGCCAGAACGCCATCCAGCCGGTGAATAAGGCCCTCCATGTGTTTCTGCCATCCGTCCCAATCCTTCGGATCAAACCAGCCGCCGGCTTTGATCTGCCGCTCCGCTCTGATCCTGGCGTATTTCAAAGTGTCCGCAAGGTAATCCCGGAGTTCCCGGAGAGAAGCCCTTGATGCTGTAAACGAGGTGATGGACCGGAACTTGTTGTCCTCGGCCGCCCACTCCTCATCATAGTCCAAACTGCCGGGATCACCGTCAAGATACTTTACAATGATCTCAGCCAGTGCCATAGGGCTGGTATGCGCACACCCCAGCTTTACATCACAGGGGGCATTCCATCGGTCTTTCTTTAATCGTTCAAGCATTTCTCCCAGGTCCAGTTGTCCATCTGCCGGTAAATTGTACCGGACACATCCAACCGCATCCAGTCCATCGTCGGACTCCAGTGCGGTGATTCCCCAACAGCCCATAGAAACCGTCTCCCATTTCCGGCTTACGCCTCATCATTCTTGTCCTACATTTCCAGTTTCGGTCCAATCTGCTCCTGCTCATCCAGCCCAAATGCCTCGCGCATTTCCGCATCCACCAGAATCCCGAACGCTTCCTGACAATCTGCGCAGCTCACGATCCAGGTCTTTCCTTCAAAGTACCGGAGCATTTCCGCCAATATTCTGGTCTTCGGATCCGAGGCAGAGAGAAGCTGCTCCACCTCCTCCCGCGAAAGATATTTGCGCTCTCCGCTCCAGGAGCCAATCACGCCGACAGTGTACTCAGGGATTTCCTCCGGCAGTATTTTACAATTCAGAACCGGATCTGGATCAAAGGTGAAAAACACATCAATGGGAGTATCTTCTACCACGCTTACCCCGATGCCGTATGGACCTGCACCTGCTCTGCACATCCCGATAGACCGCTGGTACAGCTCGTTAACCAATGAAAGCATTTTATTTCCGGATGGATTTGGAATTGGATATTCCATTGCTTCCTTCCTCCTGTATTCTCAGAATAATTCTTTACATTCCCAGGATCGTCCAGACATAGGTGGGAGCCGTCAGGGTGAAGATAAGGCAGGCAAACAGGATGGCCGGCGCAGTCCATTCGAACTGGCCGTGCTTTCTATAGTCAAAATACGCCATGCCCAATTTGGCGAAGAAGAACACAGCCAGAACAAGGTCAATCACGGGAAAGACCACATTATTGACAACCGTTTTGATCTGGGCGGATGCGTCCGTCCAAGTGCCTTCAATGGCACCAGCCACATCCCCGGTTCCTGCCGCAAATGCGGGTACCGTAAACATGATGGCCAGCATCATTACCATTACGACCGCACAGAGCATCTTTTTCGTTTTCATCATCAAATACCACCTTTCTTTGCTGAAAAAAGAAAGGCCGCAGGGGTGTTCCCGCGAATGGATGATCTATCCCGAACAGGCCGCGAGGCACTTTCCCACGGCCCGTTTCTTTTCTGATTTTGTTACTGTGAATGCTTACATCGTGAGCACAGGTCCACTCAGTTCCTGTGTTTCCAGGAACTGAGCCCGGATTATTTCTTCAAACGCTTCCTTTGCTAACCTACAGAAGACAGAGTACATAGGCAGACCGTTCTCAGCCGTGTATTCATACGGTTCAGGTAACCGCCCGCATTTTGTAAAAAAGTTCTTTTCCGCCTCCATAAGCCGCTCAATAGACCACTCACGTACTTCGTTCCGATATTCCAAGACGGTTTGAACATGGCGCTCATCTCTTGCGGAGAGAAGCGTGGGGTAACGAAGTTCAGCATACTCTTGGGCGGTCATGTCCATATAGCGTTCAAATGTTCTGCGTGTCGGCAGCCCATATTGAGGCTTCATTTCCCTTGCCACTGGCAGCCTTCTGTTCTTTTCTACAAATCCCGCAAAGGCTTCTTCGATTTTCTCCTTGGTCCATACTGCCGGAGGCCCTTTTTTGCACATTGTCAACCGCCTCTTTACATCAAGAAAGAAATATCTAAAAACTGCGTTTGAGCAGCCTCGACCAGTGGGGCTACTTCAATGACCTCTGGATTCTGTTGGAACTTCAAATCTCCCCGGAAGCCCAGTTTCAGGTTACTGAATGTTTCGGCGGCCTTCAGCAGTTCGGGCGGCGATTCTGGAGGCATATCCTGCATCCACTGTACCCATTCACCTTTCTGAAAGCGGGGATTTAGCCGAAGGATCACATAGTCCTCCGGCACAAACTTGGGATAGCGGCCGATGCTGCCGCCCACCTTATAGTAGGGCTTTCCCTCCATCATGACCGTGGCCCGCATGAGCGTCAGGGTATCCTCCAAAGAGGCGCAAAACCAGCACTCCCTATCGCCCATACGCCTGATTCGGCCATCCCGCAGGATGCTGTCCAGATTCTTTCGGTGCGTGTAGTGGTAGACCTCGCCAGGCTGCTCATCCAGTCGGATGTATCCCATGGCTTCACCTCCCGCCTATAGATCAAGCGGAGCGATATGCCAATCGTCCCATAGATTGCCCCGGATATTCAGTGAATCGGTGAGGTTGACCGAGAGCATCCCTGCCGGGGTCCAGCAGTCAATGACCCAGGTGTTGACCGTATAGGAGCCATCCGGGTACCAGATAGGAGTGAAATGGGTACGCCGGTTATAGGTGCTATACTCGTTCTTCTGGAACTCCAGCCGGGAGGACGAGGAACTGATAGAGATGCGGTCCAGCAGCCTCCAGAACGACTCATAGTTAAATTCCGGGAAGTAGCTGACTGCGTTCTGCAGGGCAGTCGTGGCCGATCTCTGGGAACTGCTCACCCTGGCGGTGACGACCTGATTTACGCCATAGCCGGACTTCATGCTGTTGCCGCTGGCGGTGGGGTTCTTCTCATCTGGGGTAATTTCCATGTCGGCGGAAAGGCTGGCACTGTAGCGGTCCAGATCAAATTCCCACCAGCCGTGGTCGCACCAGTATCCGTCCTCATCATCGCCATGCCATACCCAATACTCCTGCCACCATGGGTCCCAAATGGTCCACTGGGCCGAGGTTTTCTCCGGCCGGTCTGGGACCGGGGAGGGTGTGAAGGAGTCGTTCCGGTCATCTGCTACTGGATTGGGCGGCGGATTCTCGTCCAGATCTACGATCTTACAGTGGATGGTGGCCTGTGCTGATCCTGGGCCGGATACATCCACATCGATGGTCATGTCCTGCGGCTCGTCCGGTGTAGTCCAGCGTACCCAGGCCAATTGGGAATCTCCGTCCGGGTAGTAGACATTGCTGACCGTATAGGTCGTCCCATCAATATGGAACCGTACAGTGACCGGATCATCCGGGTCACTTTGGCCACCGCTGACCTCTACCGCCGTGATGACCTCGGTATTGGTTCGGTATTCATAGTCATAGGTGCTGATCTCCGGCTCCTCCGGCTGCTCCTCAAAGCGGACGATACCAAGCCCAAGGGAGGACTTGATGTCCGAGTTGGACACATTCTTATTGGTGGGGCCGGACCATGCAGGGTAGCCTAAATCGGGCGTTTCCAAGAACATGGACAGCGGGAGGTTTTTAGCGGTCAGCGATCCCATCCAATAGCGGAGCTGTCCTCCAACCACCTCATCATAGAGAGCAGCTTCGGTCGCTGTTGTAGCGATCATGACACCTTCGAACTTATAATAGGCGATGGGTTCCAGCAGAATTTTGTATTCGCCGCTGATGAGCGTGTCATAATCCATACCAGTTTCTTCCGCAATGAACTTGACAACATATTCTGAACAAAAATACTTTTTGATGGCCTCGATGTTATTACGCCCGTTTGTACTTATGATGTGAGGCATTGGTTGTACAGGGTTTTTATAGCTATACCCGCCTTGTACGGGAGAGAGCCCAGTACCATTATTGTACTGAATTTTACTGACCTTTCCGAAATGATATATTCCTGCAGATGGTGTTTTGTTGGTCAAATCAAATGGTGTAGTAACAACGGCATGGTCACTTGCCCGCACTACGGTTACACGCACCCCTTCGTTTCCGGGGTTCCAACTGCCATGACTCGTCGCATCCCCCATACTCCCGCCGCCACCATCAATGTTACCAGACCCGCCAGTTCCATTCGCGGCATAAACTTGTATGCAAGTAAAGGAAAATATCATCACAACGGCCAGAAACAGGTTAAAGAGTCGTTTCACTTGATCTCCTTTCCCACAAAATAAAAAGCACAGCCAAAGCTGTGCTTTTTGAAGATGCAATATTACTTTATCCCATTATGCCAACCTGAGTATTGATATCTCCATCACTATCGATACTTCCACCTTGATTTGCGCCTGCGTTGGGAACATTATCGAAACCAGGCAGGCCGCCACTGGTGTTGGTGGAGGGCTGTTCAGGGGGAGGCGTCACATTGTTGTGATCCTGCGGCTCAGGAGTACCCTCGACCGGAGTCCCATCCGGCGTCTTGGTGGGGTCCTTCAGTTCATCCTCTGTATATTCCGGTTTGACCGGGTCCGGCTGAATGGTCTGCTCTGTGCCGGTAAAATCAGCGCCGTTTCCATCATCGGTGTTGGTACTGGCATCCGGGGTTTCCGGGTTAACGGTCACATTATCTCCCGGCTTCTGGTCATCCCCGGATTCTGCGGGAGGCGGGGTACTGCTGTCCGGGTCCACCACTACATCGCCCTGCTGGGAGCTGCTGGGCGGGAGCAGGTCATCAGTGACCTTGTCTTTGCTGAAGCTGCTTGCGATCACAGCAACCAGGATTGCGCAGACCACAAGACATCCGGCCACGGTCAGCCACTTCTTGGTATTCTCCGTCATCGTTTGGATTCCTCCTTTTTCTGTTGATTATGCTTCTTGTCAAACTGTCTGTGTGACTTCAAGCGGCCAAGGATAGTTCGGCTTTAAGATCTGCTGCCTACATTTTCCTATACCGCCCGTCCTTTGTCAACACGAACCCTACCACAAACAGGCAGAGAAGTCTATTGGGACAATAGAAAACTTTTTGAAAACTGCGTTAAAACCGAGGGGCATAGCCCGCGCTGACCTTGACTGTCATCCGCATGGGCGGCAGAAGCTCTCCTCCAAAAGACACTGGAACCTCTAATTCGATTTCACAGTCCGCCACAAAACGGTCGCCGGCGCTGTCGCCGGAAGCGAACGGTGCGTTGTGGATCTCCACATCAAGGCCCCACACACGGAACTCCATCCCACCATCCTCTGTGTACTGAGTATGGTAGCCGCCCCGATAGGTCAGCCCAAGGATATCGTCCAAGCGTCCATAGATATCGCCATAGTCCAGTGATTCCTCAAAATCTCCCGCCAACGGCTGGTAGGCGCCGGAGTAGCCCTCCCGGACGCCATGGTACACATCGTCATAGTTGTCGTTGACGGTGGAGATCACAGCCTCCTGCACCGCATCCCGAACCCCCTGGGCCACGATGAGCAGACGGAAATATTCGCTGATGCAGCACATCAGCATTACCAGCACCAGCACAATGGCAATAATCAGGGGGAAAGCCACGCCGCGCCGGTCTTTCAAAATCTGCCTGAATCTGTTCATTTCCAGTACACCTCCGACTTTCCTGTGGCATCTGCCCGCAGGGTGATGGGGAAACTGCCAAAGCCGGCAAAGAGACCGAGGTCGATCTCATGAGTGAGCGTGACCGTGACCTCCTCGTTGAGCTGGATGCGGCCGGTATCGCTCCATTCAATCTCCGGGTCCAGGCCGGTCTGCTCCCGCAGGGCCTGTTCCCGGCGGTCAGTTTCCGGCCCGATCCTGCCGGCGATTTCCGCCTCACGCACCAGTTCAGTGGCAAAGGTATTGAGCTGCTGTTTGGCAATAAAGGCTGGGAGGACCTGCACTGCCAGCGCGATCACCAGCATGGCGCAGAGCACCAGGACGCACACATCGATGTATCCCTCTCCGCGTCGGGATATCAAAATCCGTTTCAGCACATGGTTACCTCCTCGCCTAAAGTCAGATCCCTTTCCTGACACTGAGCATTATATTCGCTCAAAATACTGGAGATAGAGCTTTCCGATGAAAGATCAGTTTTATCACTTGTCAGGAATTGGTATAGTGCTTCCACAGGATTTTTTGGCTTAAGGATTAAATCCAAGTCATCATCGTCGAGTTCATAACTGTCATGGATAAGAGCAGAAAGCAGGCTTTCCTTTGCCGCAGTTTCAGCTGAATGGCGATAAATTTCATCGGCAGATAGCTGCTTCACCCTTTGAGCATATTCCTTCATTTCATCTTCCGCACGATCAATCAATCGATAGATGCTGCCTGTATAGTCCATTGGGCACCTCCTCTCTTAAAACATCCCGCCCAGGGAATGGATGATCTCGTAGATGATGATGGACAGATAAGTCACCAGGAAGCACATGAGCAGGACAAAGGAGAATACACGGATCTTAGGCGGGATTTTCATGGCCTTTGCCTTGAGGCGCTGGAGTTCCAGCTGCTTCATATCGTGGCTGAGCATCTGAAAGTAGTGGACCCCGTTGTCGCCTCGCAGCACGCCGATGAGTCCGCGGACAATGTCCGAAAGCAGCGGAGAGTTGAACCGGGCCTCAAAGCGGGTCAGCGCCGCCTCATAGGAGCCGGAACGCATATCCGCGGTGAGGACATCCAGTTCAGCGGAGAAAACAGGACCGGAATTCTGCTTATAATGCTCAATCATGCTCAGCACATCCCGGCTGGCGGCCAGTTCTTGGGTGATGGTGGCCACGAACCGGGGCAGTTCCGCCTCAATCTCGTCCCTCTTGGCAGAGAGTTTTTCCTCCGCCCTGCGAATCTCTTTGAAATAAACCGCCACCGCCAGAAGAACAACTATCAACGCCAACATTGGGAAAATCAACAGGCACGGAATCACCGTCAGCAGCACTGCACCGGTCTTGACCATGGCAAAGGCGGTGTACTCCTCCGGTGTCATGTTCAGCCCAGCAGCGGCCAGCGTATTTTTCAGACGGCCCCGCTTATACTCATCCATATGGATGTGTGGGGCCAGCTTGATCGCCCAGCCCATGAGCAGGGCCTCCACACTGCGGGCCTGCTTCTTCTCCTGGCGGCCCACCGAGAGCATGGCACGCTGGGTGGCCAGACGGGGGAGCCTGAGCAGATCAGCCGTCAAAAGAAACATACCCAGCGCAAGGAATATGCCAAATAAAAACAGAAGGAAAGTCATGGTTGTTTTGTTCACCTCCACATAAAAACAGAGCCAGTACACGACAGATGTGTACCGGCCCTGTTTTTCTTCTTATGCTGTATTACAAGGCACTCTTTCTATAGCATTATTGCATCACATCTAACTCCGCAACAAATGACGGATCAAAGTCATCCCGCCAGTTTCGATAGTCAGGATACAGTCCCAAACCCTTTCGGATGAGCTCCCGGTTTTCCGGGGTGTCAATATAGATACCGTCCGGGATGCCGTCCATCCCATAGATGAGCCGGACCCCATCCTGCTCCGCTGCCTTTGCTGCTTCAAAATCTCCATCATAGAGCGCCATGTCATCGATGCGTTCTACATGGAGGGCCTCCGGAATATAGGAACCATGGTTGATCGTTGCGGTAATAAAATAGCCCTTTTCCTGGTTACTGATGAGGATCACCTCCGATACTCAATGGGCTGGGTCAGCTTGATGACCGCTGCGGTGCTGATGAACATCACAGCGGCAATGGCTGCCAACAGCGCCTGCCCCAGCGGGGTGTGCATCAGAACATCGTACCAGTCCTGATTGAGCCAGTACAACAGCGGGATATTGCCGATGACCAGCACCTGCATGGTGATAAACTCCTTGCGGGGCTCAAACACCAGATTCTCCAGCTCACCGTTGACGATCCGCATATCGGAGAGTTTAGCCACGATGGGAGTCAGGATGGTCTTGAGCCCCCGGTCGTGTCGGCAGGGCAGCAGAGCGGCCACCCACTCCCGAAACACGGCGTTGTCGATCTTCGTCCCCATGTCCTGGAGGGCGGCGTCCACATCGGGGTCCACCAGCTTGATCCGGGTGAGAAACTCCACAAACACACTCCGGACGGGCGGGTTGAGATAGTCAATGTTTTCCTCCACTGCCGTCTGGATGTCCTCATTGCGGAGATAAGCTGTGGTGATGATAGAGAGGGCGGTTTCCAGTTCAGCGGCGATGTTCTTTTTGTAGTGATTTGCGGTCAGACGGATAAACCAGAACGGCACGAACATCATGCCCACCGCCAGCACCGGCACCAGGAAGAGGTTGCCCAGCGTCAGGGCGAAGGCGGCCCCTACCAGAAAAAGAAGCAGGGACAGGGCGCACACCATGGGAAACTTGGCGGCCCGGCCAGTCATCCGCAGAATGGTCTGTGTCTCCTCGATTTCCCGGCGCAGAAAGGATTTCTTTTTGCGCCGTGTACTCTCATTAACCTCCGACCGGATGCTTTTGGGCTTACTGGTGATTCTGCGGAACACCCCTTCAGTGAAGTCCATAGGGGAGATGTGTAAAAGGACAAAACAACCTGTGATCAGCCCTATACAGGCAATCAACTGGATCAGATTCATACAGATTCGCCTCCTTCCTTGCCGGTTTCAGGTTTGGCAGGCGGCTTGGACTGTGCGCTCCTGGTCTTCGGAGCGGGCGTTGCCTGTCCTGCCTTTGCCGGACTGGAGCCTGACTTACCCTTAGAGGGAGCGGACTTTTTGCCCACGAGCTGAGTCAGCACCTCCTGCGGCATACCATTGTCGATGAACCGCTTCTGCAGGCTTTCCGAGATGGGGTTGACCGCCTCGTGGCGGCCCTTAATACGGTATTTGCCGTCCTCCAACCGGTTTTCTTCGATTTTGAAGTGATAAAGGGTGTTGTACCGGCGCTCCCCAGTGGGCAGGATCTCACACTCCATGATCTCCATGATTTTACGGCTCTTATCCTCCAGCTGCTTGGCGAACACCACGATGGGGAATGCCTCGGTGACCAGATCCATGAGGGTATCGTCGGCCATCTCGTGCTTACGCTTGCAGAGGGTGACCATACGCCGCCATGTAGCCTGGGATGAGTTGGAATGAATGGTGGTCAACACGCCGTGGCCAGTACGGGCGGCCTCCTGTGCGGCATACGCCTCCGCAGACCGCATCTCGCCCACACAGATGATGTCGGGGTGGTACCGCAGGGCCATGTCCAGCAGCATATCCTGATCGATATTCTGCTTGGCGTTCTCGCTCTCACGGGTGATGGTGTGAATGACGCTGTTGCACACCCGGCCATCTTTCTCCCGCACCAGGTCCAGCTCACGGGAGCCGTTCTCGATGGTGAAAATACGCTTGTTGTCCGGGATGGTGGTCAGGAGCCAGCCTGCCACCGTAGTCTTGCCGGAACCGGTGGCCCCGGCAACGCAGACGGAAACGCCGTAACGCAGGCAGGCGGCCAGAAAGTCCAGCATGGGGCCTGTGGCTGTTCCACCTTTTACGAAGTCCTCTTTCTGCATATTCTGCGGGTTGACGATACGGATGGATGCCGTGACGCCCACATCCTCGTCCACCAAAGGGGTCTTGAGGACCGCGATGCGGATGTTCTTGCTGAGATGGCCCAGGACGGCGGGACTGGCATTGTCCAGCACCATACCGCTGACATGGAGCATACGGCGGATCACATTGACGGCGTGTTCAGGGCTGTCGAAATGTTCCTCCAGCTTGACCGTTTCGCCATTGGCGTACAACACCTCGATATCCCGCCAAGAGTTCACATTAATCTCCTCAATGCCGGTTCCGAAGATGTACTTGGTGAGCAGGCCGAACTCGGCCATCTCCGTGTAGAGGGCGTCCACCAGCTGGTCGCCGGAATAGCCTTTGACCGCGATGCGCCGGTCCTGCACATATTTGGTGATGTACCGTTTGATCTGGGCCTTGGCGTCTTCATCGCCGCCCTCGGTGATGAGGGCGGAATACTTGCCGGAGATATATTCCTGCACATCCTGCAGGACGGTGTTGAAATCCTGCCCTTCATTCTCCGGGGTGAAGAAGAGAGAATGCGCCCGATAGCCGCCTGCAGACTCTGTATTCAGGGACCGCCTGGGGAGATCCTCCGCCATGTTCACGCTATCTGTGGGATCAGCTTCAACCCCTATCCCATCATCAGCTGGGGCGTGACGCAGCGGCTCATCCGCGGGCTGGGGTTCTCCAACGCCGGCTTCATGCTGATTCTGACCCATATTGCCGCTTACCGGGCAGTCCGGGCCGAAATAGAGGGGGAGTTCTTTCTTCCGCCCGTCCGGACCTGTCATGATATGTGTTGCGGCGGCTTTCTCAGCGGACGCTTTGGGAGCGAACAGGGACTGACTTCGCTTCTCGCCTAACACCCAAACACCTCCCTGGCAATCTTCTCGATCTCCTTGCGGAATACCCGGCTGTCCTTCATGGATAGGTCCGCCAGCAGGTTGCCGGCCAGATACTGTCCCTCCAGCTCCGCCGAATGGGGCAGCGTGAAGGCCACTGTCCCCAGCGCCTGACTCATGTGATCCCCGGCCTGCTGGGGCTTTACATTGCTGGCGGTCTTGTACTGCTTGTCCGTATCCCATTTGGCATCCCGCAGGAGGGGAAGTTGGCTGGATAGGTAGCTGATGCTCTTGAGGTCGGCTTGGGCCAGCCGCAGGACGGAATCCGCCTCCATGAGCGCCACAGCGGAGAGGATGTCGTTGGCGATGTAACTGCCGCAGTCAATGACCACATAGGGAGCGATCTCCCGCAGGCAGTCGATGAGCTCCCGCACCTGCACCTCGTTGTAAGGCGGGTAGGTGTACTCATTCTCTCCCTTGAGCATCCCCAGCATGGTGAGGTAACCCAGGCGTTTGTGGGTGACCAGGTTGTTCTTGACCAGATTCTCCGACACATGGGCGGCGGCCAACACGCTTCCGAGGGAACGCTCGCACTCCAGATCTGCCGCCGGGCAGATACAGGGAAGCATTGGGGCTGTCATGTCGCAGAGAAGGAGGATCACATTCCGGCGCTTGTCGGCCAGATACTTGGCCAGCCGCACGGCCACGGTGGTCTTGCCGCTGC
>UMKQ01030324.1_pt1 | contig 12604 bp, 7 predicted proteins | sample 1966371 | NCBI WGS metagenome assembly UMKQ01 (sample SAMEA4836180, study PRJEB28245) | human gut metagenome | biome: gut microbiome; material: fecal sample | place: Denmark | collected 2008
CCTTTGAATTTACCCTTCTGGATGCCTTGCAGGCTCTGCGCTGTCCGGTGCTGGATGCACTGGCGGTGTTTTTCGATCAGGCCGGTGCCCACGGCGAGATCTGGATCGCATTTACAGTGGCGCTGCTGGCGTTCCGGCGCACCCGCAGAGCCGGGCTGGCCATGGCGCTGGCGCTGGGCCTTTACATGCTGGCGGGTCACTGTGCCTTAAAGCCGCTGTTCGCACGCCCGCGCCCCTGCGACCTCCAGCCGGAGATGCTCACGCTGGTGGCCCGGCCCCATGGCTGGTCCTTCCCTTCCGGACACACATCCTCCGCCTTTGCCGCTGCCTTTGCGCTCTGGCTGCAGAACCGCAGGCTCGGCGTCCCGGCTCTTGCGCTGGCCGGGTTCATCGGCTTCACGCGGATGTACCTGTATGTGCATTTTCCCACCGACATTCTGGGCGGCGTGGCACTGGGCCTTGCATTGGGGGCCTGCGGCTCCCTGCTGGCAGATAAGATCAGCAACAAATGGGCGAAACGCAGTGAAGTAAAACGAACTGTATAAACCAATTTCGTCTCGCACTCGTTCTCGCTTTGCTTTTTACATTCAGATGAAGTATATCGCTTCGATCCTATTCGTGAAAAAGAGCCTCGGAAAAATCCGCAGATTTTCCGAGGCTCAACGAATGATAATAGAATTTCCGCTAAAACAGCCAAAGCGCACGCGGCGGCTATTCCCAATCGTTCTCTTGCATTCAGGTAAAAACAAAAGCAGCCAGCACCGTGGAAAGGAGGATAAAGCGGTGCTGGCTGCGGTATGAGAACTCCCGAACTTTGCGGCGGATCAGGAGGGATTTGGTAGTCTGTCCGCCGTCGTTGGCGATTGCCTGGCATAGGCGGGGGACAGTGTTTTAATAAGTACCTGCTGGGCTGTGCCAGATGCACCAGCCCCCGCAGGTGAAAGCCCTTGTCGGCTTTGGGGAGATGTCTTTGCATCTCCCTGACTGCACCCTTATACTACCAGACAATCGTGGCATTTCTTTGTGGAGTTTTTGAACAATTTGCAAATAGATTTTCAGGTGTTTTCAAAGGAGGCCCCGCGCATAAGCGTTGGGGCGGGACTGGAGTCCCGGGCTGTTCGCGGAGAAAGCTTCCTGCTGGCCTGCATTCATGCTTTTACTGCGCCCCGAAAAATTCCTTGGCGATGTCCGCGCTGCGCTTGGCATCCTTGGCGTACCAGTCCGCGCCGATCTTCTCGGCATATTCCGGCGTGAGCACCGCACCGCCCACCATGATCTTGCAGTCCAAGCCCGCTTCGTGCAGGGCGGCAATGGTTTCCTCCATGCTCTTGAGGGTGGTGGTCATCAGGGCGGAAAGGCCCACCAGATGCACATTCTTTTCCCGCACAGTGTTCACCACCGTCTCCACCGGCACATCACGGCCCAGATCGATCACCTCAAAGCCGTAGTTTTCCAGAATGACCTTGACGATGTTCTTGCCTATGTCGTGCACGTCGCCCTTGACGGTGGCCAGCACGATGCGGCCCTTGCTGGCGCTGCCCTCGCCCTTCTGGGCAATGACGTTCTTGATCTCCTCAAAGGCGCTCTGGGCCGCACTTGCGGCCTGCAGCAGCTGCGGCAGGAACAGAGTGCCCTTCTCGTACTTGGCGCCCACGATGTCCAGCGCCGGGATCAGTGCTTCGTCCACCACTTCCAGCGGCTGCTTTTCGGCCAACAGTGCCTTGGTCTGGGCGGCAGCATCACCCTTCAGGCCCTTTTCCACCGCCTTCATCAGCGGAGCGTAAGGGCCGGTAAGCTCTGCGCTCTCACCGGATGCGGATGCCGAAGCCGCGGGCACCGTCTGCGCGGCCTGCTTGAGGGCCACCGAGGCGGGCACCCGGTCGGCATAGCGCTCAATGTATTTGGTGCTCTGCGGGTCGCGGTTGGTCAGCACATTGTAAGCGTACACTGCCGCCATCATCTCCTCGCTGGAAGGGTTCATAATGGCGAGGTCAAGGCCCGCATACATGGCCATGGTGAGGAAGGTGGTGTTCAGGTATGAGCGGCAGGGCAGGCCAAAGCTGATGTTGGACACGCCCAGAATGGTGCGCACGCCCAGCTCCTTCTTGCAGGCTTCCAGCGCCTGCACGGTGGCCAGAACGTCCTTCTGCTGGGCGCTGGCGGTCAGGGTCAGACAGTCGATGTAGATGTCCTCCCGCGGGATGCCGACGGCAAGAGCCGCTTCGGTGATGCGGCGGGCAATGGCTGCGCGGTCCTCGGCGGCAGGCAGGATGCCCCGCTCATCGATGGCAAGGCCCACGATGGCCGCGCCGTACTTTTTGCACAGGGGCAGGATCGCGTCCAGCTTTTCCTGCTCGCCGTTGGTAGAGTTGACGATGGGCTTGCCGTTATAAACGCGCAGACCGTTTTCCAGCGCCTGCACATTGGAGGAATCCAGCTGCAGCGGCAGGCTGGTGACGCTCTGCAGGGCCTTGACCACCTTGGGCATCAGGGCGGGCTCGTCCACGCCGGGCGCACCCACGTTCACGTCCAGCACCTGAGCACCGGCTTCCACCTGACTGACCGCCTGCTCCAGAACGTAGTTCATATCCTCTTCCCGCAGTGCCTGCTGGAAGCGCTTTTTGCCGGTGGGGTTGATGCGCTCACCCACCACCGTGATGCCGTCCACGTTGACGAAATCCACCGGCGTACACAGCACCGAGGGCATTTTGTGGGCCGGACGGCCGGGTACGCAGCCTGCAAAGGTGCTGTTGAGCAGCTTGATGAACTCCGGCGTGGTGCCGCAGCAGCCGCCCGCTGCGAACAGATGCAGTTCCCGGTAAGGCTTCATTTCCATGGCGAAGAGCTGCGGGGTGATATCGTAGCCGCTGCCGTCGGCCCGGGGCAGGCCCGCATTGGGCTTGACGAACACCGGAAAGTCGCCGGGCACAGCCTCTGCCAGACGCTTTGCCATGGGGAAGATCTCCTTGGGGCCCAGTGAGCAGTTGATGCCCACCGCGTTGGCACCCAGGCCACGGGCGGTCACGCCGAAGCTTTCCACCGTGCAGCCGGTAAAGGTGCGCCCGCCGGCTTCAAAGCTCATGCTGGCTAAGATAGGCAGGCCGCTGTTTTCCTTTGCTGCCAGCAGAGCGGCTTTCAGCTCGTACAGATCGGTAAAGGTCTCAAAGAAAATGAGGTCGGCCCCGGCGGCAGCGCCTGCCCGGACGATGCGCGCATACTCGCTCACCGCATCCTCAAAGGCCAGCGTTCCGCTGGGTTCCAGCAGTTCTCCCAGCGGGCCGACATCCAGCGCGGTCAGGGCACCGTAGGGCGCACAGGCGCGCTTGCAGTTGGCGATGCCCGCCGCAATGATCTCTTCCAGACTGTAGGCGCTGCCCGCCAGCTTGTGGGCCGATGCGCCAAAGGTGTTGGCGTTGACGATGCGGCTGCCCGCAGCGGCATACTTGGCATGGATGCTCTCGATCAGCTCCGGGTTCGTGATGTTCAGTTCCTCCGGCTTTGCACCCAGCTTCAGGCCCGAAGCCTGCAGCATGGTGCCCATGCCGCCGTCCAGCAGGACAGTATTGCTCTGTTTGAAAAGTTCACTCGCTTGCACAGGTCTTTCCCCTCTTTCTATACTCACACCGGGTGCGCAGCACACAGTGGCCGCACCCGGCCAGCTTTCCCTTTACCGGGTGGCTGCTCAGACCCAGAACAGCCGTCACGCTCTTGCGCGGGGTCATCAGGTTGGTATCGGTCACACACAGGCCCGCCCGGCGCACCGTATCCAGCGCGTTTGCCACCAGCGGCTGCACTGCAATATCCCAGTCACCGTAACCGGGCGAAAACCGCCCGGTCAAATACTTTCCCTCTTTTGCGGCCCACTGGCGCAGCTCTGCTTCGGCTGCGTCTGCGGCCTGCTCGGCCAGCGCGCTGCCCAGTGCGTCGGACGCAACGCCCGCTGCGATATCTCCCACACCGGCACGGCGGATCTGTGCATCCACGCCGGGGCCAAGGGTCACAGCCAGCAGCACCGCCTGCGGGCAGTTTTCCAGATGCTTCATCACATCCCCACCCTGCAGGATGCCTGCTTCGGCAAGGGCAGCCGTGTCCGCTTCCAGCCAGACCGCCCGGGGCGTTGCCGCCGCCAGCAGCGGCATGGCGCATGTTTCCAACAGGGTCATGGTGCGGTCGTCCGGTTCCCCTCTGGCCCCGAAATACCGCGCTGCCTGTGCTGTATCGATCGCCGCCGGTTTTGCCAGCACCAGCGGCTGCGGTGCACCGATCATCCGCCGCACCTCCTTGCTTTTTTGAAATAAAGTGGTCTTAAGTATACCGCACCTGTGGGATTTTATCAATCCCGCAGAGCGGCGGATAAAAGAAAACTCCCTCAGTCACAGCTCACGCCGTGCCAACTCCCGCAAGGAGGGAGCCTCTGTCGAAAAGGTAAGCTTTTCGGTTTTGCCAAAGGCCCCATCCCAGAGGGGGCTGTCTGTGAAGCAGACTGGGGGAGTTCGTTCTTTATTTGATGCAGCTGGAACAGGGCGTATAGCCTGCTTCCACGGCTTCCTGATAGCTGGAGAAGAGGATCTGATTCTTCTCTGCCGGCAGGTTCGGACAGGTAGGCAGATGGAACTTTTTGCTGTTCACATTGCCGATGTACGCCTGCTGGGCCGTGCTGGATGCCGCCGGGTCGGTGGGGTTCAGCGCGGAATCTGCCGCAAAGTGCTCGGTGCCCACGGTGTAGTTCTGGCCGTCACTGCCAATGGTGATGGTGCCCTGCAGGTCGGTGCGGTACACATCCACCCCGGCATCCCGCAGGATGCTCAGCGTCTCCTCGTGCGGGTGGCCGTACTTGTTGTTCACGCCGCAGGAGATGACTCCCATTTCCGGCAGCACTGCATTCAGGAAGAGGTAGCTGGTGGAGGTGCTGGAACCGTGGTGGCCCACCTGCAGCACATCGGCCCTGAGGTTCGCGCCGCTATTCACAAGGTCGGTCTCCGCAGTCTTTTCCATGTCGCCGGTCAGCAGGAAGCTGGTGGAGCCGTAGTCGATGCGCAGCACAATGGAAGTATCGTTGGTGTCGCTGTACTGTGCCACCGGGCCAAGCATGGTCACGGTAGCGCCGCCCAGCGGCCACATCGTGCCCACGGCGGGCACCTCTACCTGCAGGCCCTGCTGTTGGGTGTACTTGACAAAATCCTGAAAGCACTTGGTGGAGGCATCGGCCACCGGGCTGTACACATGGTACGCCGGGAAGTAGGCCAGTGCGGCAGCCAAGCCGCCTACATGATCCTCATGCGCGTGGGAGCAGAACACATATTCCAGCTGTTCCACCCCCTGACTCTGCAGGTAAGAGACAATGAGACTGCCGTCGTCCACATTGCCGCCGTCGTAGAGCATGAACTGTCCGTCGCATTCCACCAGCACACTCAGCGCCTGACCCACATCGATGAAATGCACCTCCAGCGGTGCGTCCACCGTGTCCACCGCCGCAGCGGCGGAGGATGGGTTCGGCACCACGTCGGCACTTCCGCCCGGGACGGACGGCAGCCCGCTGCAGCCCGCAAGGCTCAGCACCAGTGCGGCGGCAGCGGCCAGCGCAGCAAGGCGCTGCCACAGGCCTTTCTTAGGCGCGTTTACTTTTTCTTCTTTCCAGTTTTCCACGTTGTGTTCTCTTTCTGTTGATCGTTTTTGGGCTTGCGCGCGGGTGCCGAATGGGGCGCAAAGCGTGCGCCGGGGCTGGGTGCACGGCCTGTCGGTGCAGCGGCACGGCTCTGGCCGTGGGCAGACTTGCCGTTATGGCCCTTCTGGTTCGGGCGCACCGTGTAGGTGCCATCGTTGTGGATCGTCACATCGGCGGCTTCGGCCCGGCGGGCAGAGCGCTGCACGGCGCGGCGGCCTGCGGCGGGCACCAGCAGGGGGATCAGGTCCTCCCGGTGGGTCATCTTCAGCGCCTTGACCACCTTTTCGGCGTTGCGAGGCTCGTAGTATTGCAGCAGCGCCCGCTGCAGCGCCTTGCCCTCGGGGGTCTTTTCCACAAACACCGGCTTCAGGGTGTAGGGGTCAAGGCCGGTGTAGAACATGCAGGTGCTCACAGTGCCGGGGGTGGGATAAAAATCCTGCACCTGTTCCGGGCGCATGTGGTTTTTGTAAAGATATTCTGCCAGATAGACCGCATCCTTGAGAGTGCTGCCCGGGTGACTGGACATCAGATAGGGCACGAGGTACTGCTTTTTGCCGGCCTTTTTGCTCAGCTCATAGAACTTATCCTTGAACTTGTTGAAGGTCTCGATGGGCGGCTTGCCCATGTAGGCCAGCGTGTTGGGGGCACAGTGCTCCGGAGCCACCTTCAGCTGGCCGGACACATGGTACTCTACCAGTTCCTTGAAGAAGGTGTCGTCCGGGTCGGCCATCAGGTAGTCGAACCGGATACCGCTGCGGATGAACACCTTTTTCACGCCCGGCAGCTCCCGCACCCGGCGCAGGATCTTCAGGTAGTCGCTGTGGTCCACGATCATGTGGGAGCAGGTGGTGGGGGCAAGACAGTGCTTGCCGCCGGTGCACATGCCCCGCAGCATCTGCTCCCGGCAGGAGGGAAAGCGGAAGTTTGCGGTGGGGCCGCCCACATCGTGGATGTAGCCCTTGAAATCCGGCTCGTGGGTCATGCGCTCGGCTTCTGCCACGATGCTGTCCGCGCTGCGGCTGGTGACACGCCGCCCCTGATGCAGCTGGATGGCGCAGAAGTTGCAGCCGCCGAAGCAGCCGCGGTTCTGGATGATGGAGAACTGCACCTCCCGGATGGCGGGCACTCCGCCCATGCTCTCGTAGATGGGGTGGTAACGGCGGGTGTAGGGCAGAGCGTAGACCTTATCCAGCTCCCCGCGCACCAGCGGCTTTGCGGGGATGTTCTGCACCAGATACTTTTCGCTCTGCTTCTGCACGATGATCTGGCCGCTGACCACGTCCTGATTGTCCATCTGGATGCGGCAGGCCTTGGCATACGCCGTCTTATCCGATGCCACCTTTTTAAAGCCTGCGCACTCCACGTAGCGCTCGGGCAGATGGTCGAAGTCGGTCATGTAACAGGTGCCGTCCACGTCCGTGATGGTCTCCACCGGCTCCCCGGCGGCAAGGCGGCGGGCGATCTCCACAGTCTGGTGCTCGCCCATGCCAAAGCTGATGATGTCCGCGCCGGAATCCTCGGCGATGCTGGGCAGCACGGTGTCCAGCCAGTAGTCATAGTGGGCAAAGCGGCGCAGAGAAGCTTCCAGACCACCTAAGATCACCGGCAGGTCGGGATAGGCCTGCTTGGCAAGGCGGGTGTACACGGTGGCGCTGCGGTCCGGGCGTGCGCCGCCCTTGCCGCCGGGGGAGTATTCGTCCTCGGCGCGGGGGATCTTTGCCACGGAATAGTGACTGACCATGCTGTCCACGTTGCCGCCGCCGATGAAAAAGCCGTACTTGGGCTTGCCGAACCGCTTGAAGTCCTCGCAGTCGGTGTAGCGTGGCTGGGCCAGCACGCCGATCTTATAGCCCTCGGCTTCCAGCAGACGGCTGATGATGGCAGTGCCAAAGCTGGGGTGGTCCACATAGGCATCGCCGCCCACCACCACAAAGTCCAGCTGCTCCCACCCGCGGGCCTCCATATCGGCCCGGCTGATGGGAAGAAATTCGGTGTAGATCTTTGGGGAAGAGTTGTCCATAATGCTCCTTATCTTTATGTTTCATCCGGTTGGTTCATCTGCATTTCCAGCCACTGCTGGCGGCTGATAAGCACAGCGCGGGGCTTGGCGCCCTCGTAGGGTCCGATGATGCCTTTTTGTTCCATCTCGTCCATGATACGGGCCGCGCGGGCGTAGCCCAGCTTGCAGCGGCGCTGCAGCAGGCTGGTGGAGGCCTGACCGGCATCGATGACCACCTCCACGGCCTGCTTGAACATCGGGTCGGTATCGGGATCCTCGTCGGAGTCCGCGCCGCCGCTGCCCTTCTTGCCATCCTGAATGGCGTGCTTTTCCATGGCTTCGATCATAGCTTCGTCATACTGCACGGTGCCGCTCTGCTTGATGAAGTCCAGCACACGGCTGATCTCCTCATCCCGCACGAAAGTGCCCTGAATACGGGTAGGCTTGGGCGCACCCACGGGCATGAACAGCATATCACCCATGCCCAGCAGCTTTTCGGCACCGGAGCCGTCCAGAATAGTGCGGCTGTCCACCTGACTGGACACTGCAAATGCGATGCGGCTGGGGATGTTGGCCTTGATCAGGCCGGTGATCACGTCCACACTGGGGCGCTGGGTGGCTACGATCAGGTGCATACCGGCGGCGCGGGCCTTCTGGGCGATGCGGCAGATGGAGTCCTCCACATCCTTGCCCACCACCATCATCAGATCGGCCAGCTCGTCGATGATAATGGCGATGTAGGGCATTTTTTCCAGATCAGGCCGTTCTGCGGCCAGCTTGTTGAAGGACTTGATGTCGCGCACATTGTTCTCCGCAAACAGGCGGTAGCGGCGCTCCATCTCCTGCACGGCACTGCCAAGGGCACCTGCGGCCTTTTTCGGCTCGGTGACCACCGGCATCAGCAGGTGGGGAATGCCGTTGTACTCGGCCAGCTCCACCACCTTGGGGTCGATCAGCAGCAGTTTCACGTCCTCCGGGCTGGAGCGAAACAGCAGGCTCATGATGATGCTGTTCACGCACACGGATTTACCGCTGCCGGTGCTGCCTGCAATGAGCAGATGGGGCATCTTGCACAGGTCTGCCACCTGTGCCACACCGGCAATGTCCTTGCCAAGCGCAATGCCCAAGGGCGAAGTCATGCGCAAAAAGCTCTGGCTCTCGAACACGCTGCGGATATACACCGGGGTCTTTTTGTGGTTGGGCACCTCAATGCCCACGGCAGGCTTGCCGGGGATGGGCGCTTCCATACGCACGTCCGCCACCGCAAGGTTCAGAGCGATATCGTCTGCCAGCGAGGTGATGCGGCTGATCTTGACACCCGCCATGGGCTGCACCTCGTACCGGGTGACGGAGGGGCCCCGGGAGATATCCAGCACACGGGTGCGCACGCCAAAGCTTTCCAGCGTATCCACCAGCTTCTGGGCGTTGGCTTTCAGCTCTTCCTGCGCGCCGGGGTCGGTCTCGTCCTGCGATTTTTCAAACAGCTCAATGGGCGGATACTGGTACTGATAAGTATCCACCGGTTCGGTCTCGTCCACAGGGGCCGCTGCCGCGGCCTGCTCGGAAGCGGCAGGCTTTTCCATTGCCGCTGCCACCAGCGTGCTGATATCCTTTTCCTCCACCGGTTCGCTGGTAATGCTGATCCAGCCGTCCTCGTCGGGTGTGCCGCGCATGGCAACAGCGTTTTCGGCGCTCACCCGGGCGGGTGCCGCCAGGACTGCGGGCTGGATGGGCACGGCGGGCATCTCCGGCGTGACTGCCGCTGCCGGGCTTTCCGGCTGGGCCGTCGGCATTGCCGGGGTCATGACCGGAGTATCAAAGCTTTCCGCTGCCGCAGGCTGCACCGGCTGTGCAGCCTTTGCAAAGAAATCGGATGCATCGGTCTCCACTGCGTCCTGTACGATGGGCTGCGGGGCAGGTCTGGGGGCCGGGCGCAGCGGGTTCTGCCCAAAGGTGCCGCCCGGGCCCACGATGAGCGGCTCGATGGGTTCGCTGCCGCCCTCCTTCACCTCAGTGTGGTCGGGGCCAAGGTCTACGTCAAAGGAAGCCCGGGGCCGGGATACCCGTACCTGCACCGGCGTGATGGCCGGGGCGGCAGGCTCCGGCTGCGGGGCGGCCTCCGGCTCCTCCGCCTCCATCTCTTCGGTCACCTTGTGGCCCCAGTGGCGGATGCCGTTCAGCCAGTCCGGCACACCGATGCGGAAAGCCGGAGTTTCCATCTCCTCTTCGGCATCTTCCTCATCCCGGTATTCATCTTCTGCTTCGTCGTAGTCTTCCTCAGCCTCGGCTTCTGCCGCGCGGGCAGCGGCACGTTCAGCGCGGCGGGCTGCGCTCTGCTGCGCCATGGCCGCACCCTTTGCGTGCACGCCGCCAAACGCAGCGCACAGCCATTGCCACACCTCTGCCGGGGTCAGATCAAAAATGTACAGGCTGACACACAGTGCCAGCACGATCATGATCAGGGTTGCCGCGGGCCGTCCGCACAGCAGCAGCAGGCTGCCGCCCAGCAGTGCGCCCAACGCACCGCCGCCGATCCATGCATTCACGCCGTTTGCGTAGCAGGCAGCCGTCATCTGAAATGCCGACATGCCCTGCGGCTGGATATCGGAAAAAACGATCACCGTGCCGCAGGCAAACACCAGCCCAAGAACCAGCTTGAAGATCTTGGGCAGAAGGTCTTCGCCCCGGGTATACTGCACAGCAAGGCAGCACACTGCCGCGCCCAGCACAAAGCTGCCGCAGCCAAAAAGTCCGAACAGCACATCGTGCAGGGCCTTCCATGCCGAATCTCCCTCCACAAAGGCCAGCACCACCAGCAAAAGGCCTGCAAACAGGGTGCCAAGCCCCGCCGGAAGCCGCTGCTCGGCCCGCTTTTTGCGCGATGCTGCGCGCCGTGTTGTCGTTTTACGTTTTTTTGTTGCCATGTTTCTTTGTTCCCCGCGTTTGTAGTAGACACACTATTTGATTTTATTATTGTACCACGCAGGGAAGAAAATGGCAAACCTATTGTTGTACAAAATCGGCCTTCATTTGCGTTCGATCTCTTTATACAGCCACGCCAGCGCATCCGAAAGCCCGCCCAGCTCGTCGATGAGCTTTTCCTTCACGGCCCGGCGTCCATCCAGCACGGTGCCCATGTCCATCACCAGCTCGCCGGTGTGGAGCATCAAGTCGGTGTAGCGTTTTTCGGTCATGCCGCTGTGGGCCGCTACGAAGCCGGTGATGCGCTGCTGCATCTGCTCAAAGCTGCGCATGGTCTGCGGCACCCCCAGAATGACACCGGAATGCCGCACCGGGTGCACGGTCATGGTGGCTGTGGGCACGATGAAGCTGCGCCGGGCGCTGACGGCAAGCGGGATGCCGATGGAGTGCCCGCCGCCCAGCACAAGCGTTGCACTGGGTTTGGACACGCTGGCGATCAGCTCCGCCAGCGCAAGGCCTGCTTCCACATCACCACCTACAGTGTTCAGCAGCACCAACAGGCCCTCGATGCGAGGGTTCTCCTGCGCGGCCACCAGCTGCGGGATCACATGCTCATACTTCGTGGTCTTCTGGCCCTGCGGCGCTTCCGAATGGCCTTCGATCTGGCCGATGACGGTCAGGCAGTGGATCACATGCTCCCCGCGGGCCAGCGTGACCGTGCCCAGATCTTCGATCTCTTCCTTTTCCAGCCGACGCTCGTCGGTCAGCTGCGTTTCATCGTTCATATGCTTTCCTCCTGCGTTTTCTGTCAGCATTCCCCAGCCTGTGCCGGGCTATGCAGACCCGCTGCAGCAAAAAAGCGGTAACATTTCATAAAATTTTTTTGAGAATGATTTGACATTCTCCATCGGTGCAGTATACTTTAAATAATTGATTGTAATATCTGCAATATGAACCCGTAAACGGATCGGGGTTTCTCTGCGCCGCATCTGTAAAGCAGGCAGCTGCGGCAAGTACTGCGATAGAGCGAAAGGAGAAAGTATTCTATGAACACCCCTGCAAAGGCTTCACTTCCCGTTATCAAGCGTCTTCCCAAATATTACCGCTATCTGCGCTCTCTGCAGGTGGACGGCATCAACAGCATTTCTTCCCGCGAGCTGGCTGCTCAGATGGGCACCACCGCTTCGCAGGTACGGCAGGACTTCAACTGCATCGGCGATGTGAATGGCCGGCAGGGCATCGGCTACTCGGTGGAAAACCTGCTCTCCATTCTGGAAGGCCTGCTGTTCGGCAACGGTGACCGCCTGCCCACCATCCTGATCGGCTGCGGCCGTCTGGGCAAGGCAGTGAGCCGCTTTATCACCACCGATACCAACGGCTACCGCCTGATCGCCGCCTTTGATGTGGCACAGAGCGAGGTAGGCAAGGAGATCAGCGGCATCCAGATCCGCCATATCGACGAGCTGGAGTCTTTCTGTGCCGAGCATCACCCCAAGGTCGCAGTGCTCTGTGTGCCCCGCGATGGTGCGGAACAGGTCAGCGGCCGTCTGGTAGATCTGGGCATCGAGGGCTTCTGGAACTTCTCCCACTATGACCTCTCTGTGCCGTATCCCGATGTGGTGGTGGAGAATGTCCATCTGGGCGACAGCCTGATGAGCCTTGGCTACCGCCTGCGCAATCAGGACTGAAGATACCTATCTATAGTAAATAAAAAGAAATAAAGACTGCTGCACAAGAGCAGCGGGCTCGCCCTCTCCGTCATTGCTAACGCAATGCCACCTCTCCCAGAGTGAGAGGCTTTGGCAGTATGGTCAGGTTTCCAGTTTTGCCAAGGGCTTTCCCCTTGATAGATTTCCCCCGGTCGGGGGAAAATGGCGAAGCCAAAAGGGAGAATAAGCTGCTGAGCAATGCGAAGCTGAGAGGGTGAGGACGCTAAAATAAAAACAGGTGCAGCAGTCTTTTCTGCTGTAAGGAGAATTTTTCAAATGGCAAAACTGTATTTCCGCTACGGCGCAATG
>UMKQ01079850.1_pt1 | contig 12357 bp, 6 predicted proteins | sample 1966371 | NCBI WGS metagenome assembly UMKQ01 (sample SAMEA4836180, study PRJEB28245) | human gut metagenome | biome: gut microbiome; material: fecal sample | place: Denmark | collected 2008
GGCGCCCGTGCCGTGCTGAAATGTGCCCGTTCAGCGGCCGTTTTCCGATATGTGCCCTTTTGCATTCCGAAAGGGCACCTTTTACACGCCAAAAGGCCGTCTTTTGCAGGCTAAAACATGGCCTTTTGCAACGCATTGAGCATCAGGGCGTTACGCAGGGGCATACCGACGCATCGCCGCCAAGCCATATACAGCGCCCCCGCCGCCACCCGCACGCCACCCCGTGCGCCACGCCTTAAAACCTGCCCGAAAGCCGTCAGAATGTCATATTATGTTAACGCGGAGAGTATATAAATAGGTATTTAAACAGATTTTAATAAATTGAAATAAATTTGTAACAAGTTGTTAAATACACTATAACCGCAGCGTAACGGCTTTGTAACACAGAATGCAGACCTTTGCAGCGTTAAAATTATTTTAGTTTTTTATGAGAAAAAATTACAAAAAATTATCGCTATTTTGCTTATCTGCGATGCTTTCTGTAGCAGCAGTGGCTGTTACTGACTCTAACGAAGCTAACTTAGGAACCATGCGCGGACGAATCGTCGACAACTCTAATCAGGTGTTGCCCGGCGCAACCGTTATGATCGAGAATCTGCACACAGGTGTTGTTAGCGACGCTAACGGATTCTACACAATACCCAACCTGAAACCGGGAGTCTACACGGTGAAGGTTTCTTACGTAGGCTACCAGCCGACAACGGCTAAACTGACCATATCTGCCGAAAAGACAGAAGTGAAAGACTTCGTGCTGTCAGAGGGAATGGAGCTTAAGGGCGTTGAGGTAAAAGGAGCGTTCCACGGACAGAGCCGTGCGATAAACACTCAGAAGAATAACTTTAACATAACCAACGTCGTGTCTGCCGACCAGATCGGCAAGTTCCCCGACTCTAACATCGGCGACGCCCTGAAGCGTATCAACGGTATCAACGTGCAGTATGACCAGGGCGAGGCACGCTTCGGACAGGTGCGCGGAACATCGCCCGACCTCACATCTGTAACCGTCAACGGCAACCGTCTGCCTTCTGCCGAGGGCGACATACGCAACGTGCAGCTCGACCTCATACCGGCCGACATGATTCAGACCATCGAAGTGAACAAGGTTGTTACGGCCGACATGGACGGCGACGCCATCGGCGGATCGATAAACCTCATAACCAAAAACACTCCTTACAAGGAAGTGTTCAACATAACGGCTGGAACAGGCTACAGCTGGATAAGCGAAAAGCCGCAGCTTAACCTCGGACTGACCTACGGCAACCGCTTCTTCAACGACAAGCTGGGCTTCATGGCAGCCATTTCTTACCAGAACTCACCGGCTGGATCGGACAACACTGAGTTTGAATACGACATCGACGACGACGGCAAGGTGGTGCTCACCGACGCCGAGGTAAGACAATACTACGTTACACGTGAGCGTCAGAGCTACTCGCTCTCACTCGACTACGTGTTCAACCCCAACCATAAAGTGTTCTTCAACGGTATCTACAACCGCCGCAACGACTGGGAGAACCGCTACCGCGTGTCATACAAAGACCTGGCAGACGGCGAGGGAGAGATGAAGGCACAGATAGAAACCAAGGGAGGATCTGCCGACAACCGCGGCGCACGACTTGAGCGCCAGCAGACCATGGACTACACCCTTGGCGGCGAGCACCTGCTCTGGGACAAGCTCTCTGCCGACTGGTCGGCATCGTTCTCAAGAGCTTCTGAGGGACGCCCCGACGAGCGCTACATGAGCCTTGAGCAGAAAGACATAACCATCAACATGGCAGATGCCGGACTGCGCCAGCCCTACTCTACAACATACATCAACCTCGACGAAGGCGAATGGAAGCTCGACGAGTTTACAAACGCCAACGAGAACATCATAGAGAACGAGTGGAAGTTCAAGCTCGACTTCGAGTTGCCGCTCGCAAACGGACTCTACGGCAACAAGCTTAAGTTCGGAGGAAAATACACACGCAAGTCGAAGACAAAGGACGTTGTATGCTACGACTACACCGACGGCTACGAAGCAATGTTCGGCGACGACTATTCCAACTACTACATCAACCGCATACGCGACGGATTCATGCCCGGAAGCCAGTATAAGTCGACAATGTTCATCGACAAGAACTATCTCGGAGGCATCAGCCACGTTGACCTGGCAGCCATGGGCGGCGAGCAGGTGCTCGAGGAGTCGGCAGGCAACTACGACGCAACAGAGCAGGTTTCGGCAGGCTATCTGCGCTTTGAGCAGAAGCTCGGAAAGAAACTTGAGCTTATGCTCGGACTCAGAATGGAGGCCACAAACCTGAAGACAAGCGGCTTCAACTGGATTGTCGACGAGGACGAGAACGAATATCTCGAGCCGACCGGCACCTACAAGAACAACTATATCAACTGGCTGCCGAGCGTATTGCTGAAATATAACGCCACAGACGACCTGAAGGTGCGCGCATCTTACACCAAGACGCTGGCACGTCCTAAATACTCTCACATGATGCCGGGCAGCAGCATCAACCGCACCGAATCGCCTGTTGAGGTGTTCGTGGGCAACCCTGACCTGAAGCCGGTTATCTCTAACAACTACGACCTGTCGGCAGAATACTACTTCAAGAGCGTAGGTCTGGTGTCTGCATCACTCTTCTACAAGCGCATCAACGACTATATGGTTGAGCATGTGTCTAAAGGCAGCTACGGCAACTACGACGACTGCAAGATAACACGACCCGTAAACGCATTCGACGCAGACCTCCTGGGCGTTGAGCTCGGACTGCAGCGCGACTTCGGATTCATACATCCGTCACTCAAGTGCTTCGGCTTCTACGGCAACTATACCTACACTCACAGCAACGTGGTCAAGTCAGTATTCGGCAACAAAGACGAGCAGGCTCTGCCCGGTTCGCCAGAGCACATGGCCAACGCGTCGCTCTACTTCGACAAGGGCGGACTGAACGTGCGTCTCTCTTACAACTTCACTTCTGCCTTCCAGGACGACGAGGAGTATCAGGAAGAGGCACAGCTGCGCCGCTACTACGACAAGGTTAACTATCTCGACCTGAACGCAAGCTACACATGGGGCAAGGACATAAAGTACACATTCTATGCCGCTGCCAACAACCTGCTGAACCAGCCGCTGCGCTACTACCAGGGAGAGAAGGACCGCACAATGCAGGTGGAGTACTACGGAGTGAAGCTCCAGGCCGGATTCAAGCTCAGCTTCTAAGCCGGAAACGACTGAACGGTCATGAGAGTAATGTTTAAGAAGAATAGATTTATAATGAATTCCTGAAACGGATTAGCACAGATGAAACCGGGAAAACAGGCGTGAGAGAGTACAAAATGACTTAAGGCAAGTTATCAGTATGTGCTCAGCCTGCTGTCCCGGCTTTGCTTTCAAAACGAATATAAACAACAAAAACATCACAACAATGAAGAAACTTTCAACAACTCTGATTTTGCTTTTAGTGGCCGTGATGAGCATCATGGCGCAGACTCCCGAGCAGTGGGCCAAGCTGGAGAAGGATGTCAACTTCTACGTGGCCAACGACCTGGGACGCAACGGATACTACGACCAGAAGCCTATAGCTGAACTGATGGGACGCATGGCCGAGACCGTGGGCATAGAATGTGTGGCAGCGCCGGGCGACGTGCACCACTTTGAGGGTGTGCGCAGCACGCAGGACCCTCTCTGGATGACCAACTATGAGCTTATATACAGCCATCCCGAACTGATGCTCGACTGGTATCCGACGCTCGGAAACCACGAGTACCGCGGCAACACGCAGGCCGTGCTCGACTACACAAACGTGAGCGCACGCTGGGCCATGCCGGCAAGATACTACACAAAGGTGATTGAGGACGGCGGAGTGACCGTAAGACTGGTGTTCATAGACACTGCACCGATGATTGATAAATACCGCAACGACACCGAGAAATATCCCGACGCAGGCAAGCAGGACTACAACAAGCAGCTCGAATGGCTCGACTCTGTGCTCTCTTCGGCCAAGGAAGACTGGGTTATCGTGCTGGGCCACCACCCCGTTTATGCCGACACGGGCAAGGACACATCTGAGCGCGGCGACATGCAGGCACGCCTGAACCCGATACTGACCAAGCACAAGAACGTGAGCATGTATATCTGCGGACACATACACAACTTCCAGCACATACGCAAGCCGGGCTGCAACATCGACTACGTGGTGAACACGAGCGGCTCGCTGAGCCGTCCGAAGGTGAAGGCAGTAGACGGAACACAGTTCTGCAGCGGCGTGACGGGCTTCTCGCTGGTATGTGCCGACAAGACCACCCTGTCGCTCCATCTCATCGACAAGGACGGAAAGGTGGTATACACGGTTAACCACAAGAAATAACAAATTCTTCTTTTTTCTTTAAAATTAAGCACTATTAAAGGCGGCAAGGACAACATCCCTGTCGCCTTTTGCTTTTCTTGCGGCATGCTTACACGCCCGGAAAGCGTGCCTCTTCATGTGTATTCGATGTGCAAAAACACCTGACGCCAACGGACTTCATAACCTTCTGATAATCAGCCACATAAAGACAGCCGTGCAAAACGTGCCCTTTCAGCCTGCAAAAGGTGGCCTTTCGGGCGGCGAAACATGGCCTTTTGCAGCGCAAGACACGGCATTTCGAAAAACGGCATCGCAGGGCATGCCTAACAGAAGGCATCAGTGCTGAAAAAATTTTACATCACGCCGTTACGCCACACCACCCTGCCCCGGCAGCACAATCATGCCCGGCAGGCAAAATTTATGGTCACCTTACTTGTGCGTGAGCCTCAAACGTTGTATATTTGTGCCTGACGAAGGGCTGCACCGCCGCATGGCACGCCGCACGGCAGACCGGCCACGGTAACGGCACAATGCGCCAGCAACAAACTTATATGAAGACAATGAACACTGAAGAATTTATAATGCTCCACCGCAACGACGACGTCAGGGCGCTCGCCCTGAAGGCTGCCGGAGCGAAGGACATTGACCTGGGCTACGCGCTCGACCAGATAGCAGGATGGCAGACGGCACGCAGGAAGCTGCCGCAATGGGCCGCGACAGAGGGCATAAAGTATCCGCCGCACCTGTCGATGGAGCAGTGCTCGTCGGAACAGACGGCCATCTACAAGGCAGACGTGGCGCAGAGACTCATCAGCAGCCTGCCTAAAGAGGAAGAGAGCGTGCTCGTTGACCTGACGGGCGGACTGGGCGTCGACTTCTCCTACATGGCGCGCCGCTTCAGCCGTGGCGTCTACGTTGAGCGCCAGAGCCATTTGTGTGAGCTCTCGCGGCATAACATGGGCGTACTGGGCATCAGTCAGGCCGAGGTGGTATGCGCCGATTCTGAGCAATTTATGGGCCAAATGGGGCATGTCACGATGATATTTGCCGACCCGGCACGGCGCGACAGCCATGGCGGAAGGACTTTTGCCGTGGCAGACTGCACGCCCGACGTGCTGGCAATGCGCGACGAGATGCTGGCCAAGGCCGACTTCGTGATGCTGAAACTGTCGCCCATGCTCGACTGGCACAAGACGGTGGCCGACTTCGGCAGCTGTGTGGGCGAGGTGCACATCGTGTCGGCAGGCAACGAGTGTAAGGAGCTGCTGCTCGTCATGTCGGCACGCTTTGACGGACTGACCAGCGTTACATGCGTCAACGACGGCAGCATATTCAGCTATAATCCGCAGACAGACATACAGAGAAATATAACGGATGAAGACGGCACGGGCGATGACGCCGGCGGCAACGGCAGCCGCGCGCCGTTGAGCCTGCAGCCGGGCATGAGTCTGTATGAGCCCAATCCGTCGGTGATGAAGGCAGGATGCTTCGGCCGCATAGAGGCAGCCTTCGGCGCAAGACAGATAAGCCGCGACAGCCATCTGTTCGTGTCGGAGCATAGAGCCGTCGGATTTCCGGGTCGCGCCTTCGTCATAAAAGCCGTCAGCAGCATGAACCGCAAGGAGCTGAAGAAGGCGCTCGGCGGCATAGGCAAGGCAAACATAACCACGCGCAACTTTCCGATGAAGGCAGAGGAACTGAGAAAGCGGCTGAAGCTGGGCGACGGGGGCGACTGCTACATCATGGCCACCACCACGGCCGACGGCTCGCACGTGCTGATAATATGCGCCAAGGAGTGAGCCGGAACATATATGACGACATAACAAAAAACATAAACAGCAATGAAAAAATCTATATTATCGCTGGCACTGGCGCTGCTTGCGGCAGTGGCAACGGCACAAGGACCGCAGGTAAGGACAGCCTGCGGAGTGGTTGAAGGCACCTGCGAGTCGGGCATAAAGGTGTTCAAGGGCATACCCTTTGCAGCGCCGCCCACAGGCCCACTGCGCTGGAAGGCACCGCAGCCGGCAGCCCGATGGCAGGGCGTGCGCAAGGCAACGGAGTTTGGCCCCAACCCTATGCAGCAGCCTATATACGGCGACATGAACTTCGGCACAAAGAAGATGAGCGAAGACTGCCTGTATCTTAACATCTGGACGCCGGCAAAAAGCATGGACGAGAAGCTGCCCGTGCTGATCTACTTCAACGGCGGCGGACTGATGGCAGGCAGCGGCAGCGAGCCGCGGTATGCCGGAATGAGCATGGCGCGCAAGGGCATCGTGGCCGTTACGGCAAACTACCGCGAGGGCATATTCGGATTCTTCGCGCATCCTGACCTGTCAAAGGAGACAGCATACAAGGGCTCGGGCAACTACGGCTTTATGGATCAGGCGGCAGCCATACAGTGGCTCAGGGACAACATAGCGGCATTCGGCGGCGACCCCGACAGGATAACCATTGCCGGCGAGTCGGCAGGCTCGATGTCGGTGAGCGCGCTCATGGCATCGCCCGTGTCGCGAAACCTCTTCTGCAGGGCAATAGGCTCGAGCGGTTCGGTGATAGCCTTCGGCAAGATTGCCACGCTGAAGGAGGCCGAAAAGGCAGGAAAGGAGAAGATGAAGCAGATGGGGTGCAAGTCGCTCGAGGAGCTCAGGGCTCTCAGCGCCGACGAACTGATGGAGCGCGCGGCCGTAAGAAGCAGGCCGGCATACAACATAGACGGCTACTTCTTCACCGAGCAGCCCGAACAGACCTTTGCCGGGGGCAGACAGGCAAGGGTGCCGCTGCTGGTTGGCGGCAACTCTGAGGAGGCTCAGCCGTCATTCATCCTGCAGGGCAAGCCGGCCACAGTGGCCAACGCCACAGAGGCAGCCAGAGCCGTGTTCGGCAGCAACGCCGAGAAGGTTGTGCAGCTTTACGGCATCAGCACCGACGCCGACGTTAGCGGAGAGCCGGGCATGAAGCTTGCCTCCGACATGTTCATAGGCTTCGGCACGTGGAAATGGGCACACATGCACACCATGAGCAGCGGTCAGCCCGTATACAGATACGTCTACTGCCACCCGCGCCCGGCAATGAGAATAAGCGGAAAGGTGGCAGGACTGGCTGGCGGACTGAAGGACAAGGGCGACGGCGACGACAAGGCGCCCGAGGCAAAGGGAGCCGTACACTCGGCCGACATAGAGTATGCCATGGGCACGCTGCCCACCAACCGCGTGTTCGACTGGCAGCCGGAAGACTTCCTCATATCGGACATCTTCTCGGGATATTACGCCAACTTCATAAAGACGGGCAACCCCAACGGACTGGGGCTGCCTGACTGGACGCCGGCAAACGGACAAGAGGCAGTGCCCGTGCTGCGGCTCGACGTAAACACGACGATGACCACCGACAGGCAGACCGAGGAGCGGTATAAGCTAATTGACACAATGATGTGGGGCACGAAGAAATAACACTGCACGTAAACTGGCGGCAGGATTTGAAGTAAGCATGCCCAAATCAGGAACATGCTGATACTGCAATATGATAAAACGAGAAAGGGAGACACGCCGACACAGGCATGTCTCCCTTTCTTGTTTATCCCAAATCGGTTATAAGGATTCGGTCGGGATTTTTGCTTTATATTGAGCGGATTTTCGTTAGATTTTTCGCAGGCATAGTATGTTATGTCAAGAAAAAACTAGCAAAAAGACGCCAATAGAAACAAAAAGACTGGCTGAAAGCATCAATGCACAAAATTGATAAAGTAATATGCGGTCTAATGACCGATTTGGGTTAATATCGTTTTATAATGGATTTATCGCCACAAAACCTGTGCGCCGCAGGACATACGGCATGAAGAATGGCCGCAGGAGCCATTTTAAGGCCGTCTGAGGCGCCGAATGAAGCAGAGCCAATAAAGTATGCCTGCGCACAGCAAACACACGGGAAACGCGCTCCAAACGCCTACAAGGCCCCAGCCGCTGTGTATGCCGAGGAACCAGCCGAGCGGCAACGACACCACGAAATAGGAGAAAAAGGCTATCCAGATGAGCGGACGCACGCACGAAATGCCGCGCAGGGCGTTGGCAAAGGTGTACTGAAGGCCGTCGCCAAACTGATAGACGATGAGCGGTATGACGGTCTGCGACACGAGCACACACACCTCGGCGCTGTCTGTAAACCAATAGCTGAACGTGTTGCGCAGCAGGAACACGGGCACCGAAAGCACGAAGGCTATGAGCATGATGACATGAAAGCCGGCATAGGCAGCGTCGCGCACGGCGGCGGTGTCGCCCTGTCCGTGGAAATAACTCACCCTGACGGCTATTGCGGCAGCCATGCCGCTGTTGACCATATAGAGCAGCTGCGAGGCCGTGAGCGTAACCTGATGTGCGGCAAGGGCCGTTATGCCTATCCAGCCCACGAAGATGGCAGAGAGCGAAAAGGCCGCGCACTCCATGCCGAGCTGCATGGCAACGGGCCAGCCAAGGGTGTTGATGCGGCGGAAGTCGGCACGGTTGAGCCGTCCGGCGGCATATCCGCGGCGGTAAGGGGCATAGCTGCGGTGAAACACAAACACGGCAACGAAGGCCACGAACATCACGATGCGCGACACCATGGTGCTGATGCCAGCGCCGAGAAGGCCCAGCTCGGGCATGCCGAAGGCTCCGTAGATGAGCACATAGTTGCCGAAGATGTTGAGCACGTTGCCGCCCAGGATGACGAACATCGGCACGCGCGTGTCGGTTATTCCGTCGTAAAACTGCTTGAAGGCGTTGAACATGCACAGGAATGGCAGCGACACGATGTTCACCAGAAGATATGAGCGCATATAGGGCAACAGCTCTACGGGCTGCCCCATGCGGTGCAGGTTGAGATAGAACACCACGGAGACGGCAAGCAGGATGACGGCCATCAGTCCGTTGGCGGCAAGGCTGTTGCGCAGTATGCCGCCAATCTCTTCCTTCTCGCCGCGGCCGAACATGGCGCCCACGATGGGCGTAAGACCGTAGGAGAAGCCCATGGCGAAGATAACGATCAGGGTGAACATGGTGGTGACAAAGCTGGCGGCTGCCAGCTCCATCATGCTGTGGTGGCCTATCATGAGCGTGTCGGCAAAGCCGAGTACCACGTTTCCGATCTGTCCCACCACGATGGGCACGCCGAGCGAAACGAGCGCGCGGTAGTGTGTTGTGTATCTTTTCAGTGTGAAGTGCATAACGGGTGCAAAGATAGTGCTTTTTTCATAAAAGCCCACCCTTTTGCCCTTCCTTGCACGGCGATGACAAAATATTTATCAGAAAACAGCCTGCATACACACCGGCAGTAAACGGACAGGCATGAAAATAAATCTTGTCAGCGCAGAAAATAAGGCTTCAAAAATAGGGCGGAGTGAATATATGCCCCGCCCATAAATGCTCATCAGAAAGATTATACCCAGCGGCCTCGCACTGCCTTGACATTTGTAGACAAGTACAGGCTGCCGTAAAAGCCGCAGAAAGACATAATCATATTACCCCATTAATCAGATTATAAAGTATCACTATTTAGTCATTCACAAATCAGACCTTTGCCGATTCAGGCAGTGTCAGCTGCATGCCGACACTGCCTGCGGCTACAGAAATATTATTGCAGTATAACTTTCTTGCGAATCACCTTGCCTTCTGCTTTTACCTCAACGATGTATGCCCCATTTACGAGCGACGGCACAGAAAGACTTCCGCTTACGCCTGAAGCATTGCATACACAGCTTCCGTTTACGGCAAATATGCGGACATCGGCATTGTCAACACCTGTAATGTTTATTCTGCCAGCCTCACGGTTATAAGATACGCTGATGTCATCACCTGCTATTTCAGCATCAGATATTCCGGCTGTAAAGTCATCGTATGCATTTAGGTCCATAACCCATCCCTTATAAACATAATCTGATGTCTCATTAAAGCCTCCGAATGTAGTTCCTTCCGAATTATTTGAAAATATTACGCCAAAGTGTCCGTCTGGAAAATCGGCAATAAGATCAGCGTATGCCTTCTGACTGCGACATTTAAGCCATTCGTCAAAAGTTATCAATGCTCCATCTTTATATACAGACGGTATTCTGTCGAGCGGTGGTATGGCAGCAGGCTGGCCTATGAATACTGTTCCGTCGTCAAGCACGGCCGTGGGAAAGAGTCCGTCGGCACCCTCGAGTACGGTCACCTCTTCGGTCGCGGGGTCAATCATGACGGTCTCATACATGGTGGTAGTAACCATGTACCTGCCGTTGCTGCTCAAGCTCATATTAAGAATATGAAACCTATTGTCGGTGATTACGTATTTGTCAAAACGCTCGTTATACAATGCTATCGAGTCATTGTAGGCCTGTCCGTCGCTCAGAAACTTATTGTAGTCCTCGGCATACCTGTTGTGGCGCTCCACACCGTCAGGCGTGCTAATGTCGAAGAAGTCAGCCTCGTGTTCGTTGGGGTTGTACGTCGGCCACGGCCACCTTTCTTCAGCCGGAATGGTGAAGCTTGCGTGCTCCACGGAATCATTATATGCGGCAAGAGCCTCGTTGAAGGCCTCAAGCTCCTCGGCAGTGTAGTATTCTGTTGCATCCGGCTCCATGGGCTTGTACGTCGGCCACTCGGGAGCTATCTCGTCCTTGTTGAAACAGTAGTCGGTGCAAAGCTCCTTGTAAGTCCAATCCCTGGTCTGCGCCGAAGCCCTCTTCCACATTACCGGCAGGTAAACGGTGCCGGTGGCATCGATTATTCGTCCGTATATCGTCAATCCGTCACTTGAAATGCCAAGAAGCCACGCACCCTGTGTGAGGCGGTTGTCAAAGCCTATCTTGTCGAAAGGCAGTTCCTCGTACATGTCGTAACCTCCCGACTCATTGCGGTACCATATCACCGGCTGGTAGTAATTGAAATGGTCGCCGTTCTTGTCGGTGCCTGAAATCGACACGTTACCGACGAGGCAAGAACCGTCTTCAGGCACTCCATAACACGTACCCGAGATACCCTCCGGCGTGGGCAGGGTCACGAAACCATCACCTTCGGTGACATAACACGGAACCTGGGCACCGTAGTTGGGAGTGTACGCACCTGCCGCTATGCCGCAGTCTGATACTGAATTGAGGTCGTATGTCAGACCCGCTTCTTCAAATCTGCTCAGCTTGCCCGTCTGTGCATTAAGAAAATATCCTATACCCTGAGTTGAACCTACCGCCCACTTTCCGTTGGCTGATAAATTTGTAAATACAGCCTGATGACTTTGGTAAGGCACTGGATTTTCTTGTGCCGGAGCTGCACACATACAGCAGACTGCAAAAGCTGATAATAAAAATTTTTTCATAAGCTAAAAGGTTTAAAGTTTTTAAAACTATATTTCGCATATAAATATTTTCCGTTGTCAGATTTAAGCCAACCATAACATTGCACAGATTTTATGCTGACACCCTCAAGACGGCATTATGTCCGGCAGACTTTTCTCGCTTGCAAATGTATGCATTGCTTTAAACAACAGCAAACAGAAGATATCCAATTTCTTGAAATTGGTGATAATTCATACAAAAAAGAGGCCTTAAGATAAATAAAGCCTCTTATATTCCGGGATTTTACTCCCATTCTGTAATAATTTTAAGCGACAGATGTCAGATACAAGCCTTAAGTTTGTCCTTATACATTGACGGAGTGATGCCTACAATTTTGCGGAACAGTTCGACAAATGTGGTATACGACTTGAAACCGACGCTCTCGGCTATGGCGTTCAGCGTATAAGAACCATAGCCTTTCGTATCAGACATACGCAGACAAGCAAGATGAATACGGTATTCATTAACGTAGTTCTTAAAACTCTTGTGGAATGTCTCGTTGATTACGAGCGAGACATACTTACTATTTGAGCCGACAAGGGCAGCCATACGTGCAAGCGAAAAGTCGGCGCTGCAGAATTCGGTGGTGTTCTCCATTATGTCGACTACCGAATCGAGCAGTTTTCTGCGCATGTCGTCATTGATGCCACCCGACTTGGCTTTATGTGCCATATCGTC
>UMKQ01000587.1_pt1 | contig 12292 bp, 9 predicted proteins | sample 1966371 | NCBI WGS metagenome assembly UMKQ01 (sample SAMEA4836180, study PRJEB28245) | human gut metagenome | biome: gut microbiome; material: fecal sample | place: Denmark | collected 2008
CTTTTGCCCTTTGCTCCAAATGATGGTGCCCTCGCCGCATGCACAGGCGGCCGTGCTTATTACGAATATCTGGTAAAAGAAAAAACCGGCACAATATCTTCACCGGATTCCTTATTTCAAATGCTGACAAAAAAACTAAGCGAATCCGAACAAAAACTTGCCACCCTTGCCGCCACGTCACCTTCGTCCTTTTTGACCTGCGAAAAGCACACTTCAAAATATGAAGAGCCAAAATCGATTCTTACTCATTTAAAGAGAAATATCCGCACGGATTTTCCTGCACTGAAAAAACAGACCTGTCACATACGCGCCGTTGATTCCTCGTTAGAAAACTTTTTAAGTCCCGCCTTTTACCTCACCCCGCCCATCGATGAGCCCGCCGCCAATGTGATTTACATCAATCATGCGGCAAAGTACCGCCACCAGAATTTGCATGCTACCTTAGCACACGAGGGCTATCCGGGGCACTTATTTCAGAACTGTTATTTTCGCGAAAAAAATAAGCATCCCCTGCGTTATGTCCTTAATTTTCCGGCATACACAGAAGGCTACGCCACCTATGCAGAAATCTATTCTTACCAATTTTTAGATGCCACGAAAGAAGAAATCGATATTTTGCAGAACAATGCCATTTCCACCCACTGCCTGTATGCGCTCTGCGACATTGGCATTCACGCAAAACACTGGAGTCAGAAAAAACTTTCCGATTTTCTTACGAATCATGGGATTGTAACAACCGATAACGCCAAAGCCATTTATGAAACGATTATTGACTCACCCGGCAGTTATCTGCCTTACACGATTGGTTACCTGGAAATCTGCCGGATTCGTGATACGTTTCAAAAAGCAGCCGGAAAATATTACAGTCCGCTTCTCTTCCACACATTTTTATTGGATACCGGACCAACTTCCTTTCCCGTTTTAGAGAGGCAAATTAACGGCTGGCTCAAAGAAAAAACTTGAAACTCCCGATGTTCAATGATATATTGATATTAGATTTATTTTATAGGTCTCACCTAACTAATCAATTAAAAATTGGAGGAAATATTTATATGGGAAACTTTTGTACGCAATGTGGCCGTCCGCTTCAGGAAGGCGAAGTTTGTAACTGCACTGCACAGGCAGCGCCAAATCCGGCACCTGCTGCTCCAACACCAACGCCCGTTGCTCCGAATCCGGTAACACCGCCACAGGCTGCACCAACACCGGCTCCGGCTCCTACACCGGCTCCTACACCGGCACCTACACCGGTACAGGCTGCACCAAGTCAGAGTTCACGTGAAATCAAGCAGGGCTTTGAAAATTTGGGTACCGCGTTGAAAACTATTTGGAAAAACCCGGCAGAAGCTGTTTCTGCTCTTGCAAAAAAAGAGAGCTGGCTTGCCGCATTGATTTTAATTGCCGCACAGGCACTTTTCAGCGGATTATTTGCTTTGACAAACTACGGTGTAGGACTTGAACATAATTCCGCAATAAGCCTTGTGATTTCCTTTTTCTTTACCTTCTTCTTCTCGATTGCTCTCTCCGCAGCAGCAATGGGAATGTATCTTGGTATCGGAAAAGCAACGAACGCAGGCATTACTTTTAAATCCGCACTGGCAACAGCATCCATTCGTTGTTTCGTATGTCTGCCACTGACTTTTATCGGTCTTTTACTTGGTATGGCAAGCGTACAGATTGGTATGTTTTTCTTCTTCCTCGGTGAAATCATTGCTGCTTTCTTAAGCATCCTTGCCGTAGAGAAGAATCTTGAAGTGAACGCAAACCGTGCTTTCCTGATTGTCGGCAGCACATATGTTGTATTATATATTTTGTTTGTTTTATTTGCAGCACTTTTCAATGCTGTAATGCCAACAGAAGTATTTACATTTGTTGAAGGCTCTTCTTACAGTGGATGGAGTGATTGGTTTAATTAAATGCCAGCGTGAAAAAGTTTAAAAAATAAGTGAGGAATTTGATATGTTTAGGCAAGGTATAAAAGGCAGATATCTACATAAACATGCCACTTTTTTGTGGCTTAGCCTTTGCCTTGCCATTTTTTTATCGTCTCTGCCTCAAAAGGCACTTTTTGACAGAAATATTTTCTCATGCAGCCACGAATCAGACCAGTCATTGCAGCCGGTGCAGACACAGATTGGCACAAATGATTCCATCCCATTTTCCGGATGGGTTCTTTCTGCCGGCAAAGAGGGTCAACCATTATCCTTTCTTTCCAGAATTCGTGTATCAAACCGGATTCCTTTCCGGCTGCCGATTCCGGAACTTTGGTTTTCTGTTTTAGGTCTTTGTTTCGCCCTTTGGCAGTTCGTTTTTCTGCAAAGACTCAGGCGGCAGAGAAAAGACAATCATCTAAGAAATTTTTTGATACGATACATACATAATCAAAACGGAGAAACCTACCGTCAGGTCCTTTTCTGATTTCATAGAAGTCGGGAAAGGAGGACGTAACCATGATATTTGCAATTAAAACAATTATTTGCATTGCTGTTATCGGTCCAATCACAGCATGGGCTTATCATATTGAACATCGATAATAGCAAACAGGTTTCTCAAACTCAAATTTTATCAAGTGGCTTATGCCAAAAAAAGACTGCCTGTTCTGCGATATAACAATCGTCAGAGCAGACAGCCTTTTTTATTTCATTCGTTCTATTCTGTCACTAAGAAGGAACTCCATCAGCTTTGAATTTTTTTCATTTCCGGATTTTGCACCTTGTGCAGTAAACACCATTTCTGCCCGGTCATTTTCCTGATACGGATTCCATTTTGGAAGAACCTTTCCGTCATCATCTGTTCCATTTGGATCACCGTATTTGATAAAATTCGCCCAATAATTACACATTTGTCTGGCTAAATCATAATGCCTGCCAACAAATGGCCGCCAGCATTTGGCAAGTGTTTCAAAGAAAAACCACAAATCAACGGAATGAAATGTTCCCGGATGATCCTCTCCCGGTATATCCGGCGCAAAACGATAATAATAACAGTTTGCAGGCTTCACACTTTTTTCATTTAGAAGAAATGCGGCCTTTGTCATAAGTTCCATACCGCTAACGGGCGCATAACCATCTTTCGTTTGCTCATGCACTTGTGGTATTGCAAGAAACTCTTCCGCTTTTTTGCAAAACCAAGCACTTGCCCTCTTCTCAAGTTCTTCTTCATTCTGCGCATCAATCACAAATGGAAACTCATCTTCCGTATTTCCGGCAAGAACAGGCACACCGGCATATTTCCCTTGCGCAAACAAACGAATCGGATCGCCGATACAAATATTATTATCCCTTGACGTTACCATAATTTCATTTTCATACATAAATTTATCATAACAATCACGAATATATTTTGCATCCAGCTGCCTGGCCTCTGCCAGAGTCTTGACACCAAGATAATTAAAAAATTTCTCACCGAGTTTCTCTGCCTCATCTAACGATGGCGGAATTCCCATTCCTTCTTCAGCATATGGGCTTCGAATCATGCCACTCATAATCACTGCACGCTGAAACAAACCAAAGTTATCCGGACAGGTCATCTGTGTCAATACGCTCCCTGCCCCCGCCGACTGCCCGGCAATGGTAATTTGTTCCGGGTCGCCGCCAAATGACGCAATATTTCGTACAACCCAGCGAAGCCCTGCCTGCTGGTCAAGATTTCCAAAGTTTGTCGGTGCTTCCGGTGCCTCTTTGGTCAATTCTTTATGAGCAAGAAATCCAAAACAGTTGATACGGTAATTTACTGTCACAACAACGACACCTCTTTTAGCAAGCCGCTCTCCATCAAATTCCATTTCGGATGGATAGCCCCACTGCAGCCCACCTCCAAAATACCATACTAACACCGGCTGTTTTTCATCTACAGACTTCGCACTTGTCCACACATTCAGGTACAAACAGTCTTCGTCCATAGGAATCTCCGGATCTACATGCCACTCTTTGCAATACACGTCTGTTCCAAGTCCCGGTGTGCTCTGCATGGAAATCGGTGCAAATCGAGATGCATCCCTGATTCCCTCCCAGTCAGCTGCCGGCTGCGGTGCACGCCAGCGATTTTCTCCAATTGGTGGTGCTGCAAATGGGATTCCCTTAAATACAGTAATTCTAGGATCCGCTGCTTCAATTCCGCGCACCCATCCGTTTTCAGTCTTTGCCTCTCGTATCATCAAAAAACCTCCTTTTTTCTTTCCCCAAAACAAACTCTTAGAAATTTTATGAATACACGATTGATCTGTGTCGAAAAAGAAGCACTCTCATAATCGAAAGTGCTTCTTTAAACCATACGGTGTTTCTGAATAATCTCCTCGTATCTGCGGTTAGAGGCTTCCATCTCCATCTCAAATTCTAATTCTTCAATCTCAGCGTCCTCCTGATCGAGTTCCTCTAACAGTCCAAGGAGATCATCATCCGTCAAAAACTGTTCCATGATTCCCCTCCTTTTATTGATATATTTATTGTAGCATAAAAGAGGGGGGTTCACAAGGGGGGGATGGTACTTTTTTCGGTTTCTGGTAAAGCACTTATGAACAGTTTGGATTACGTGGGCGCTCCCGCTAAACAAACGCGTAAGGGTATCGGCATGCCAAACACGCATGCCTCATACCCACGTGTTTGTACCCACGCAACTCAAACTGTTCATAAGTGCTTTACCAGAAACCGAAGAAACTGTCGTCAATCTTTTTTGTTCTAGGTCTGTTTATTGATTCTGTGACAACTCTTTTTGCTTGTTTTGCCTCATAGAGTTGCATTTTTGCCTTATAATTAAGCCTAATCAAGGAAAATCGCAGGTTATATGCAACCCTTTCTGCTAATTTTTTCTTTTTGGTTGTTTTTTTTCGTTTCATTTTAAAACGGATGCAACTCTTTTTGCTTTTTGTAAAGATTTAGGTTGCATAGTCCTCGGTGGACCCTCTATTCTGCGAGGATTAATTGGCTCCAACCCTGCCTTCCCCATATGATGCGTTATCTTTTTATTTTTATCTGCTGTGTCAAGAGCGGGTTTGGTCTGACTGCATACAAATGCGCGGGTATCTGATATGGCGTATTGTGCCTATCGATACCCTTGCGCAATTTGTCGAGCGCAAGCGGTGCAGGAAGGCAAAACCCGCTCTTGACACAGCAGATAAAAATAAAAAATAACACCCCTTGAAAATCCCCCCCACATAAGCTATGATAGTACCATACGAAACCAATTTCTGCCAAGTCAGAAACGAAAGGAGTTTATTAATGAACGAAGAAAACATTGTTTTTAATTCAGAGGATGTACAAAATAACAAAGTTATGGGAATTTTAGCTTATTTCGGAATTCTTTTCCTAATTCCGCTACTTGCAGCAAAAGATTCACAATACGCAAGATTCCATACAAATCAGGGAATTGTGCTTTTCATTTTCAGTGTAGCACTTAACATAATTGGCAATGGTATTTCCTTTGTAATCTCTGTTACAAGCTTCGGAATCTTATCCTTTGTGGGAACACTTATAACCGGACTGATTGGATTGGTTTGTTTAGCATTCGCTATTGTCGGCATTGTAAATGCCTGCTCCGGCGAGCCAAAGAAACTTCCGATTATCGGAAATATCACTCTTTACAAATAATAAACAGTTATTATAGCAGACCAAAGGCGGTTATCTTACAAGATACCGCCTTTTTAAGAAAGGATGACGGATTATGTCAATGAACACAACACCAAAGGGAGAGCGAATCCACATTGCTTTATTTGGACGGCGAAATGCCGGAAAATCAAGTCTCATTAACGCCATAACCGGACAGGACTTAGCTATTGTATCCGATGTACTGGGAACCACAACTGACCCGGTTTACAAGGCAATGGAAATTTTACCGCTTGGTCCGGTTATGCTAATCGACACACCGGGACTTGACGATGAAGGCGTGTTGGGCGAAGAGCGCATCAAAAAGGCGCGAAGCGTTTTAAATAAAACGGACTTAGCGTTAATTGTTGCCGATGGAAACGAGGCAGCAAAAGATTTTTCTTTTGAGCACCAGATTCTTGCCCTGACAAAAAAGAAAAATATTCCTTCAATTGTCGTGTTGAACAAACAGGATTTATGGGCAGAAAATGAAGCGGCGATTCAGGCATATGGTGATTTGTGTGTTAGTTCCAAAACCGGTTACCACATTCATGAACTAAAAGAGCTTATGACGACAAAACTGCCAACAGAAGACCAGACCGGAAAAATCGTTGGCGATTTGCTCTCCCCACTTGATTTTGTCGTTCTTGTCGTTCCGATTGATTCTGCAGCTCCAAAGGGACGCCTGATTCTGCCGCAGCAGCAGGTAATTCGAGATGTGCTGGAATCCGGTGCGACCGCTATTGTATGCCGGGATACCGAACTTGCGGACACTTTAAAAAACCTCGGTCAGCCGCCAAAACTTGTCATTACGGACTCCCAGGCATTTGCAAGTGTATCGAAAGACACGCCAAAAAATATTCCGCTTACTTCTTTCTCGATTCTTTTTTCCCGTTATAAGGGAGATTTGCAGACACAGATTGATGGAGTAAAAATGCTTGATAAATTAAAAGATGGCGACACGATTCTGATGGCAGAGGGATGCACACACCACAGACAGTGCGATGACATTGGAACGGTAAAACTTCCACGCTGGATTTCCGAGTACACCGGTAAAAAATTAAACTTTGCCACATCAAGCGGCGGTGGATTTCCGGAAAATTTGAGTCCGTACCGGCTGATTGTCCACTGTGGCGGATGCACCTTAAGCAAGCGGGAAATGGCATTTCGCATCGCTGAAGCAAAAGACCAGAATGTCCCAATTGTCAACTATGGCACGATGATTGCACAATTAAAGGGCGTACTCAAAAGAAGTATCGCCCCATTTGCTGACGAGTTATCGTAACGCCTCGCCACGGTTAATTTTATTAATTACTTTATTCCGATACATGATTTCATCACTTTCTTTAATGAAAATTTCCATGGTATCCTGCTGCGAAGGAACGCGGCAGGCATACCCATAACTGGCGTGAATATCATATTCTTTACCGCCACTCTCATTGAACGCATCCAGATAAGCAACCAATTCTTCCAGATAATGAACCCCCTCATTTTCTGCAATATCTTCGGCAATAATTTCAAATTCATCACCACCGGTGCGTGCCTGAATCACCGCATCCGGACATGCATGATGAATCGCTTCGCGCACTTTTTTCAATGCATAATCGCCTTCGATGTGACCATAATTATCGTTAATCTGTTTCATGCCATCCATATCGATAATCGCAAGGAAAATCTGCTTTCCCTCCTCTTTTGCCTGCTCGAACATCGGATTCCCGCGGTTCTCAAAACCGCGTCGGTTGTACATCCCGGTCAGCGCATCGCGGTCATACATTTCTTCCAGTTTTACAACAAGTTTCTGCATTTTCTGATATGTCATAATGTCCTGAAGAAGATTGCCGATAATAATGTTCCAATACATATACAGCCGTCCCGTCGTTTCGGCATCTATAAATTGCAGCGCCTCATAGCCAAAACATAAATCCTGAAAATGAAGCGATGCCAAAAACCACATCTGCGGCTCTTCGCTGCTCATGCATTTAGGAATCAGTTCTCTGCGGTCAAAACGTTCTCTCGTTGGGCTGATATTTTCCCGATTACGAATAGCAATCGGCCTTTCCATTTTATCAGTAAAGCCTTTGAACTCTTTTTTTTCCAGCCAGCCCTCACACAAACACATGCAGTAATCTTTAAAGCCTTCAATATTATAAATATAACGTCCGATTTTCTGTCCGACTTCATCAATCGTATGACATTCACTCATATGAATCGACATAAAATGGAACTGCATTTCTCGGTTCTGGCTGATATTATCCGTTTCGTACATGCGCTGACGGATTTGCATGACCTCCTGTCCCTCACTTGCCATACAGCCACATGATTCTCTCGGCTGCAAAACAGCGTCAAAAAACACATTCTCCACTTTTTCTGGGCAATCCTGCTTTTTATCAATAATTTGTACTGCCCGCCTACCCATTTCAAAAAACGGAACTGTCGCCGTCGTAATACATGGGGTAAAGGAAAGTGTACTGCGCATGCCGTCATATCCACTCACCGCAATATCCTCCGGAATCCGGTAGCCGCGGTGAATCAATTCACTAGCAACGGCTGTCGCCATGAAATCATTGGCGCAGATAATGCCTTCCGGCTTCGGCTCACCCTCTGCCAAAAACCAGTCGCACGCTTCTTTGCCCTTGTTTTTCCAAAAATCTCCATAAAAAATCTGATGTTCCCCATAGGAAAGACCGTATTCTTTCATTTTACGCTTAAAGCAAAGAAGTCTCTCCTGTGCATCCCAGTGGTCTTTTGGTCCTGTCATAAAACACAGTTTTTTCATCCCATGTTCTTTGACAAAATGGTCAATCAGCCCCTCCATACAGCTGCTGTTATCCACAAGCAGATTATTTACTCCGACCAAAAGTTCGCGGATACTGATAATCGGACAATGACAGCGCTCTCTTATGTTCTTAATAACGTGCTCTCTGCTGTCGATTTCCTCCATCGTATCAAGCGCTAAAACAACACCGTCTAACTCTTCGTAAGGCGGCAGTTCCCACAATGTCTGGTCTCCAATAAAATAGCGGTCGTTCTGTCCATAATTTCCATAATCAGAAAACACGGCAACATTATAACCAAGTTCCTTTGCCCCGGTAATAATTCCCTGACATAGGCGATTTTGAAATTCGCTCGCAGAACGCTCCAAAAACACACCAATCGTTTTTCGACTATTATGAAACATCGAATCACTCCCTCTCCGTTTATTTTTTCCACTCTTTCGCTAAAAAGAGCAGTTTCTCTTTCTCGTTATCTTCCGGATGCGCCAACACATGCTCCAATAACTGTTGCAACATTCCGCCAATTGCCGGTCCCGGTATCATCCCCATCTGTATCAGCTCACGGCCGCCAATTGCTAAATCTTTCACACAGACTGCCTCGCCCGCCTCGCATATTTCCCGATAGCAGCGCTTCGCAGCCTCTAAGCGCATCAATTTTTCCTTCTGTTTATATTCACTCTGTGATAACAAATCCGCCTGCTGTAAAATAAACAAAAGCGGCATTAAATCCGTCCCTGCCTGATTCATCAGCCGCCGCATCGCCTGCTTTGCTTTTCTTGGCTGTGGCTCATCTGACAAAACGCAGTTTTCATGACGTCTGTCGTGATAACGAATTAAAGTCGTTACCGTTGCCACGGTCTCATTATCAAATTTTAACCGTCGAAGAATTCCCCTCGCTTTCTTAGCTCCGTACTCCGGATGTTTATAAAAATGGGCAATTCCTTCGTCATCAACCTGCTTGCAGTCCGGTTTTGACACATCATGAAGAAGCGCAGCATAAGCTAACATTACCCGCTCTTTTGTGCGAAATCCCGCCTGCTCTCCCAAATCATTAATATGGGAAATGGCCGCTAACGAATGATGTCCGACATCAAAACAGTGATGTGGATTTTCCTGCGTTGTAGCAAGCATTTTTTCAAGTTCCGGCAGAAAATATGCGCTTAATCCCGTCTCTACGGCAAGCAGCAATTTGTCACTTCCCTTTGAAACAATAAGCTTGGTAAGTTCGGTGCGGATTCTCTCGGCACTCACATTTAACAAAGTCGGTGCTTTTTCCTTTATTGCCAAAAATGTTTTTTCTTCCAGTTCAAACTGAAGCTGTCCGGCAAACCGAATCCCTCGCAGCATTCGGAGTGCATCTTCATCAAACCGCTCATTTGCCTCACCGACACAGCGGATTACTTTTTTTTCTAAATCTTCACGCCCTCCATATAAATCTACGATTCCAACACGCGGATTATACGCCATCGCATTAATTGTAAAATCACGGCGTTTTAAATCTTCATTCAAATTGGGCGTAAATAAAACTTCTTTCGGGTGACGGTGGTCTTCATATTCGCCGTCCATGCGGTAGGTTGTCACTTCATAACCGTCATCACCAATCATAACCGTCACGGTTCCATGCTGGATTCCCGTATCAATGGTACGCCGAAAAAGGGCTTTCACCTGTATCGGATTCGCAGACGTTGTAATATCCCAGTCATCCGGTACGCGCCCCAAAAGTGTGTCGCGGACACAGCCTCCCACGGCATATGCCTCGTAACCATTTTCTTCTAATGTCTCAATAATCGATTTTACCTGTTCAGGAATTTTCACGTTATCACCCAAACATATTATACCGCTTTTTCCTTTGACAAACAAGCATATTTTCGCTACAATGTAGAGCGAAGGAAAGGAGGGAAGGATAATGAATTACACCTATTATACAAAAGGTACTTGTTCCAAACAGATTGATTTGGAAATTAATGGTGACGTTATCACAAATGTAAAGTTTTATGGTGGCTGTGATGGAAATTTGAAAGCCATTCCTGCACTGGTTGATGGATTAACCGTAGATGAAATTTCAAACAAATTATCCGGCATCCAATGTGGATTTAAAGGCACTTCCTGTGGCGACCAGCTGGCTCATGCAGTCAGAGAAGCCTATGAGGCTGAAAAAGCAGCCAATGCCTAGTAGAAATTGGTCTGCTTTGACTGAGTGTTCGAAACCATCCACTCATTAAACAAAACTAAGGAGAGAAAAAAATGAAAAGCAAAAAATTAGTATTTATCTGTCAGGCAGCCGTTATCGCTGCCCTCTATGTCGTGTTGACTTATGTATTCAGCGCCTTTGCAAGCGGCGTTATTCAAGTTCGTGTTTCCGAAGCATTAACCATACTGCCAGCCTTTACACCGGCAGCAATTCCGGGACTTGTCATCGGATGTCTATTGAGCAATACCCTGACCGGGTGTGTTCTTCTCGATATTATTTTCGGAAGCGTTGCTACCTTAATCGGTGCACTCGGCTCGTATGCACTTCGCCGCCATACATGGCTGGTGCCAATTCCGCCAATCGTTTCCAATATGATTATTGTGCCATTTGTCCTTCGTTTTGCCTATGGTGCAACAGACGCATTTCCTTTTATGATAGCAACCGTTGGCGCAGGAGAAATTATTTCCTGTTATTTACTCGGCATGATTTTATACGGAGCACTAAAAAAAATGAACCATACACTGTTCTAAAAAGCTGACTTGAAAAAGTAAATTCCAGTGCAAGAGTAAATTCCACGGGCTTTTAAATTTTGTTGATTTTGCAGGAGATTTTTTAACAAAATCTCCTGCTTTCTGCTATAATTAAGGCAACTTATCGAAATTTTGTTGATTTTATGGCATGAAAAACAGGCTACTGGAATTCGGTGTGCTAGACTAAATTCCACCAGCCACATTATAAAAATGTGAAATGTTTACTTCCAGTCTGACAGCAGATTTCGATCAGTTGATTAGTTACTTCTTAAAGCGTATCAGCTTAGGCGTTAAATTGACTTCATCGGGTGAAATCGGCTTGAGCTGAAATGCTTTAAGAACATCTTCTCCAAGTGTTTTCAGGGCAGCATCATACGGTGTATGACCCTCAAGGCTTTCTCTTGGAGTAGAGTTTATATGATTCACAATAAGATTGACATCCCACTGAGTCAGAAATTCAAAGGATGTTCCTTTGGGCAATACCGTGCGGAGCATGGTATGCGCCTGCTCGATGGTTCCCTTCTGTCCGCTCCGCATGGGATCACAATAATAAATGCTGCTTCTTTGGATGCCGTTAATACCGGTTTCCAATTTTTCTGGGTCACCAAATTCGGAGCCACGATCAGTTAAGACATTTTTAAAAACAGATGTAAATTCATACGTTCCCATACGTTTTTCCAAACGGTCAAATACAGCGCGGACAGCACCTTTTGTGCACCGGTTAAGAAGAAATGCAAGAAACAGCTTTTCCTCTGTAAAGATCATGGTCAACAGCGTTTTATGGGAATCCCTTGATGACTTTACTGTATCCATTTGTACATAAGAATCTAATTCCATAGAACAGAAGTCTGCATAGGTTCTGTTGGTAAACACTTTGCGGTCTTTGATCTGTGTTTTGTGGCACTTTCTTGGTTTAAATTTTGCCTGCCTTTTCAGATCTACATTTCTGGCTGTGAACAGTCCTTTATCGATGTATGTATACATGGAACGGACAGACATATCAAGCTCCGGATGATTGATCAGGATCTGATAGGGTGACTGTCCCTGAGCGATCAACGGAGTAATGATCTGATCTTTTTGGTGCAGCTGATGTCTGGTCATATTTATTCCGGCACGGGAACTGCTTAATAATTCACGGTACTTACGGTCTGCAAAGCGGGCATCATAGCGATATTTATGGGCAATGGTACAATGATTGATTTTCATTGGACAACCATT
>UMKQ01028947.1_pt1 | contig 11855 bp, 10 predicted proteins | sample 1966371 | NCBI WGS metagenome assembly UMKQ01 (sample SAMEA4836180, study PRJEB28245) | human gut metagenome | biome: gut microbiome; material: fecal sample | place: Denmark | collected 2008
ACTTGGGAAGCCTTTCTCAAGTGAGTTGGTCTGTTGATTAATAGTTTATAAGACAGCGATTTATATGGCAATAGTTATCTCATGATCTCATCTGTTGGCCGACTTATCTTAGGCTGCCGGCTGAAATATAGATGAGCCTGAAGATATCCCCAATGATTATCGGGTGAGCCTATAAAATACCTATAACTCGAAGCTAGCGGTACTATCAATACTTTTGTGTCAAAGAGGAAGCTTGATTCAGATCTTATGCTTTGATAGGTTTACATTATTTTAATGTACGCCTGTACATTATATATAGTTGAAAACCTTGATGTTTGACAATCTTTTATGGGATAGAAACGACTAGTTTAAACGATCGTTTAAACTAGTCGTTTTATAAACCTATCTTCATACGATCAATAGCATATACTATATTTTCAATAGAATTTACCCTTTTATCATATATTATATATGTACGAGCGTACATATATAATATAATTATCAAGCAATCAACAGATATTCCTTATTCCTTCAAGTCTTATAATAATGAAACTTTTGTTCACCTATGAAGTAACTTTAGTTCCATAAGCTTAAAACTATAGCTTGATGCCGATGCAACTAAAGTCACAAGGGCAAAACGCCTCTTTCATGCTTTTATTGGTCAAAAAAGAGAGTAATCTATGTATTTGAAAGCTTTTTTCATAAATTTGTCGCTTTATAATAAACTGAGTAAAAAATGAATACACACGAACTTTGCTGCGTAGGACACATCACCTTGGATAAGGTAGTAACACCTAAGAACACCGTCCATATGCCGGGAGGAACCTCCTTTTATTTCTCGCATGCGATAAAACATTTCGATGATATCGACTATACTCTAGTGACAGCCTTGGCTGAATCTGAGATGAAAACGGTGGAGGAACTACGAGCCGAAGGTATCGACGTTGCCGTGATGCCAAGTAAGCACACCGTTTATTTCGAGAATATTTATGGAGAGAACCAAGATAACCGTACGCAACGTGTATTGGCGAAAGCAGATCCTTTCACCGTGGAATATCTGGAGAACATCAACTCCAAGATCTTCCACCTTGGTAGTTTGCTTGCCGATGATTTCTCTTTGGAAGTGGTAAAGTATTTAGCGGGGAAAGGCTTAGTATCGATTGACTCGCAAGGATATCTACGGGAAGTAAGAGACAAAGATGTATTTGCAGTGGATTGGCCAGAGAAAAAAGAAGTACTTAAATACGTGCACTTCCTCAAGGCTAACGAACATGAGATGGAGGTGTTAACCGGATATACCGATGCCGTGAACGCAGGAAAAGTTATCTACGATTGGGGCGTGAAAGAGGTATTGCTGACTTTCGGAAGCATGGGATCTATCATTTACGACGGTTCCACTTTCCATAAAATCCCCGCTTACATACCGAAAGAAGTCGTAAACGCTACCGGAGCGGGTGATACTTATATGACAGGATATCTCTATAAACGTGCCAAAGGCGCAAGCATAGAAGAAGCCGGACGTTTCGCGGCAGCTATGACAACATTGAAAATCGAAGGAATAGGCCCATTCAACGGCACTAAGGAAGATGTGTTGCGATGCTTAGAGACAGCGGAACAACGAATGCCTGAGTAGTTGAAAATTGAGAATTGAAAATTATTCGCTCTCTCCTAATTTTCAATTCTCAATTCTCTATCTTTAATTATTCTTGAATGCTTTGCAGAATGTAGTCATTAGCAAGATACAAAGCCCTAACAAGCCGACCACGATATAAGCGTATTTCATATTGAAAGCCTGCGAGATCGCCCCGATCAACAAAGGTGCGATCAATGAGCCGATAAAACTGATGCTAGAAAGGATTGTCAAGGCAATTCCCACCGGAGTTTTCGATTTAGCACCCACCAAGCTATAAATAGTAGGCACCATACACGAGATACCCAAGCCTACCAACATAAAGCCTAAGGAATTCACGATCACCTTTACCGTCATCGATTCGAACATACCGCCCAACATGGCTGAGATAAAGAAACCGGCAAAAATAAAGAACCCCGCCAATTGCAACACCTTCTGCTTTCCTAAAACACTATAGGCGGAGTTCGTAAGAAAACGGCCTACCGTCATCATCACCATGAACACTAAGAAACCGATCTGCAAGGATTTAGGAACTTGTAGTACCGATTCGAAGTAAAGTCCACTCCAATCAAACATCGCACTTTCCACCACCAAGGCAAACAGTCCGACGATACCTAACTGGATCAACAGCATTTCCGGCTTACGGATAAAGCTCAACAATGCCGGAGCTTCTTTCTTCTCCGCTTCCTTCTCTTCCTCCGGTGACTCAACCGCCACGTCTTCCTGCAAATACTTCCGGCTTACCAAAACAGTCACTCCAATCAATAATGCAATCAACGTAAAATGCCAGAACGGAGTAACACCGGATACGATCATGATAAACCCGATCAAAGCCCCTAAACAAGCCGCCAGACTCCAACCTCCATGAAATGAGGCCATAATCGTACGCCCATAGAGTCGCTCGATACCAATTCCTTGCGTATTCAAGGATATATCACAAAGATTCCAGAACACCCCAAAACAGAACAAATAAACACCCAGCAGATAAATATTATGTGCCGTACCGATCGCGAATAAGGCCAAGGCATACCCCAACACACTGACCTGCGCCATAATACGACTCCCCAACCTCGACACCAAATAACCCGCTAACGGTATCGCCACAAACTTACCTACCGGGATCAGAAACAAGACCAAACCCCAATAGAAAGCGTAATTCACCTCAAAGAAATCCTTCACGTCCGGAATACGGCTAGCCCAACTAGAGAAACAAAAACCTTGCGCTAAAAAGAAAGAAAGCATCGCATAACGAACCCGTTCCTTGGGAAAAGCGCTACCCAATGGAGTATTCATTTTTTCATTCATTATCATTTACTTTTATTGTTATCATCTATTCGAGAAAGAGGCACGAACCCCATTCCTCCGCAAAGCTATCAAATATATCCTAATCCCCTAAGTCCTAAAAGTAGAATTTATTAGGTAGATTCCCTAATGAAAAGTATATTTGCGAAATATGCACAGGAATGTTGACTAAATCGAGGATGATATGAGAAGCTGGATTATCTTTTTAGGATTATTATTTACCACATTCACACAGGCACAAGTTATTACGGGAAGGGTTACGGACTTAAATAACCATCCTATCGAACTAGCGGTCGTGATTATACAAACGAACGATTCAGTATATGTAAACTCCACCTATACGGACTCTTTGGGCTCTTTTAGTGTCAAAGCGGAGATATCCCCTTTCCTCTTAACCGTCCAGCATCTGCTGTATGAAACGTATCAAAGCACTTATGACTCACTTACGATAGGCAATATACAACTGAACGAGAAAAGCCAGACGCTTTCGGAAGTATCTGTTACCGGAGAGCGTCCTTTAGCCAAGGTTGTTGATGGGAAAATAACCTACAGCATGCCACACTTGTTAAAAGACAAGATGGCTGCTAGCGCTTACGAGGCGATCCTAGAACTACCGGGAGTGCGGGAACAAAGCGGGAAAATACAACTTGCCGGAACAAATGAAGTCACGGTTATCATCAATGGCAAGACCACCAATATGGGTGAGAGCCAATTAGAGAATCTGCTTAAGAATATGTCCAAAGAACGTATTCAAGAAGCAGAGATCATGTATAGTGCTCCACCCCAATATCATGTACGCGGGGCCGTGATTAATCTGGTCCTTAATAACGGTACTTCCGAGACTCCCAAACTGCAAGGACAAGTCAATGCTCTATACAACCAAGGGCATTACGCTAATTACCAAAGTGGCGCTACTCTCGTTTACAACACGCCTAAATATTCTACCGATCTCATGTACTCCTTCGGCTACCACAGGGAACGGACAGGTGAGGATATCTTATCACACCATTTATTCGATGGTAAGACCTACGAGATCGAGCAATTCAACAGAGGACATACCCGGCTCCCAGTCCATACCATACGCCTAGGCAATGATTGGTTCTTGAGCGATAAGAACAAACTAAGCTTCGCCTATACCTCAGAGATCCAACAATGGACTCATCCTTTCACCTCTTCTGTAGGAACCTATTCGGATTCCGAAAACAGAAAGAAATCCGACAAACCGATCCAGATGCATAATCTGGCGCTCGACTATGCCTCCGGGTTCGGCCTTAATGTAGGGATTGATTTTACCGCTTACATCAATCATACGACACAATATTACCAAGAGAAGAAAGCTGGGAAAGAAGATGCCTTCAACGCTAAATCACAACAAGACATCCGTAGGCTCTCCGTCTACGCGGACCAGAACCATAAATTAGGAAAAGGCTGGATGCTCAACTATGGGACAAAATTCAGCTTCGCCTCAGACAAAAGTTCTCAGGTATATCATTCACTGCGCGAACACGATTGGTCCATCTCTAATAGTTACAGTAAACTGGATGAATATGTATATGATTTATATACCGGCTTTTCCAAAAGCTTCTCTGATAACCTATCCGTAAACGCCTCTTTGACCGGAGAGTATTACAAACATAAGGAGATTGATTATTGGAGCTTATTCCCAATGATGGAAATCACGTACCGAGCCCACCCCAGCCACATCCTGCAATTATCCGTTTCTTCAGACAAGACCTATCCCAGCTATTGGGAGATGCAGAATACGGTGTCTTATCTGAATGGATATACCGAGATACAAGGTAACCCGGATTTAAGGCCGTCCAGACTCTACTCTGCCCAATTGAACTACATCCTAAAAAACAAATACATTTTCACGCTATACGCAAATTATATAGACAATAATTTCAACCAGCTCCCCTATCAATCCTCCGAGAGACTAGTTCTTATCTATAAGACACTGAATTTCGACTATTCCAGTAAGCTAGGCCTAAATGTAATGATACCATTCAAAGCCGGCTCCGTGCTTGATTCCAGATTAACGTTAAACGGTTATTATGACAAGATGAAATGTGATAATTACCATGATATAAGCTTCAATAAAGATAATCTGGCATTCTATGCCGAATTAAATAATACGTTCAACATCTCATCGAAGCCTACTATCAAAGCGGAAGTATCCGGTTCTTATATTACCCGCAACATTCAAGGCCCAATGACGATCAGCAGTATGTATAACGTAGACGCCGGCTTGACATGGATCTCCCCCAACGGCAAAGCGGAGATCTCTTTAAAAGTGGATGACATGTTTAATTCATGGGTCCCAAAAGATCTTAATCTCCAATACAAAACACAAGACTTACATATGCGTATGATCTCGGATTCCAGACAAGTCTCCTTATCCTTTATCTATAAATTCGGAGATTTTAAAGCAAAAGAGCATAAAGAGGTGGATAGTTCCCGATTCGGGAAATAAAAGTCGATGGTCTATACTACGCTTTCAAAGTACATTCATTAGTTCCGACACGTAAAGCCAAATCATGTAATGAAGGCGGGTTCAAATATTCGGAACATATAATATCCCGGGCCTGATAAATTTTATCCCGATCGGAAAAGCCTACTATCTTTGCGTTAACCGGTTCTTTACCTTCCGTCTCCCGCATAAATAAAGACAAGCACTCGGTTACTTTTGCTTCGAGATACATTGGCGAGGCATTTCCCATCATCTGAGAGACCTCAAGATCATTCAACGCCACAGATAAAGCGATTGGAATCGAGAGATTCTTGGGAGCGATAAAGAAAGTCTCCCCCCTGACGAATCGCAAATAAGCACTCCCGAAGTACTCCGTATAACGTTCCGACAAATCCGCCATTTAGGGAACGCATGCAACAATCCTCCTTGCAATAGATCTGGTATCTTGTCACATTAAAATCCCTGCATCTGAAATCACTGATACGATAGGTCAATAATTTGTTCTCCGCCTCCCAACAGTTCTCTTCTAGCCCTCCTGAACGATTGGTAGAAAAATAACTTATATCCGGCATTTCTAAAGCGATCGTATCTCTTCCACGAGATGAGAGTTCTATGTGTACCATTTTTCCGTTTGATTAAAATACACTTCCTTCTTGCGTAAATAAACCAAAAGCAAAGATCCCATCTTTGTACCGGATAATCAATCCCTATAAATAGGTATATTATGAATAAAATAAAACCAGAGATAAAGGATAACATCGCGGAGACCTTGTTTATTCCCTTACTATCACGCGCTCACGAAAGTCACCGGAAAGATGCGATATTAAAAGACCCGATGGCATGTGAGCTTGTTGAGAAAATAGATTATGATTTCGCCAAGTTTGGTAAAATCACGATGAGTACTACCGGAACCGCTATCCGCCTACGTCATTTCGATCGTTTGGTCCAGCGATTCATCGACCGTAAGGTAACTGAAGATCCGGTAGTGGTATCAATCGGTTGCGGATTAGACAGCCGTTTCCAACGTGTCTCCAACCATAACCAAGCGACCTTCTACGAACTAGACTTACCTGAAGTAATCAATTTGCGTGAAAAGCTATTCCCTGCCTCCGCTAAAGATCTCACGATCAAAGGCTCTATGCTCGAGACGGACTGGATGGATATGTTGAGACAAAAACATCCTCACGGCCGCTTCCTTTTCCTCGCGGAAGGTGTAATGATGTATTTCAATGAGGAACAGGTAAAATCTGTTATCCAAAACCTCGCCCAACGCTTTCCCGGATGCGAGATATATTTTGATTTCGTCAGTAAATGGGCCGCCCGCAACTCCGACAAGCATGAATCGGTAAAACGGACAAAAGCCCGTTTCCATTTCGGACTAAACGATCCGCACACAATCGAGCAATGGTTCCCCAAGCTCAAACTGATCGAACGATTCTATTTCATCAGCGAAGAGAAAAAACGCTGGGGACTACCCGGCCTGATCATGTGGTTAATCCCGGCGCTACACAAGTCTTTTGGAATCGTAGGTTATAAAGTTAGAGAAATAAGTAAATAGGTTATCTACCAAATAAAAAAGCTAGTTCTGTATTCGATCATGAGTTTTGGTATTAAATAGAAGACCTCCACGTAGTTTATCAGAAGGACTTTCCGACAATTGTACCCCCTTTTTGTTTTTCGGGGAAGGGGGTACGATTTGGATACTCAACCGTATCTTTTCGTGCCCCTTTTTTGTCTTTTAAGCAAGACTGAAACAATAAAAAAAGTCCCACAATACGTTAATATTGCAGGACTTATCTCTTTTGGCTTTGTTCTTATGTGATCCGCCTGGGATTCTCCTTACAGAGTTACCACACTGATATTTAAAACTTTATATTTTTTGCTTCAAGCATATCCCATGATTTAACCCACTGTTTTCTACGTGCTTTTGCGGTAATTTGCTCATGGAGAATACTGAGGGCAAAGATAATATATTTTCTATTATTGATGAAATTTATAATCAAAACTATTCAATACTAAAATAGTATTTAAAATCATCTAACAGAATACTAGGTGTTAACTGGGTAATTCTTTCGTCATGTATATATAGATAGTTGCATAAAAAACATATATTATTAAACGTTATTGGCATTCTTAATTCTGAATTAACAAGTTTATATAATAAATCTTTTCTATCTAACTTGAATATACGTTTTATTATATTATCATCTGTATTGAATATTTCGAGTAGATCATTCGATAAATCTTGAAGTTTAAATCTTAATCTAAATTTATTTCTAATCATTCCGCTATAATTATGTGCTTTATACTGTTTGTATGATATGTCATTAAATAGGTTTCTTAAAGTATAATCACTTGTTTCTAAAGTTGCATATATCCCATTCAAGGCTCTGGATTCCTGTTCTAATTCATTCCATTCTTTTTTACATTTGTAGCGCATATTGTGCTCAACTTCATGCCATCCTTCAGATAAAGTAGTTCTGAATTGTATCTCAAAAGTGGCATCTATAAAGTTTAATTCTTCATGTCTGCTTTTTACTTCATTAAAAATCTGTAGATTATCTCCATTCAATCTGCAAACAAGATTCTTACGCAAAGGATTAAACTCATTAACTTTAGGCTCATCATATTGTAGATTATCTTTGATATAATGGTTAGAGAAATAATCTGCTACTAATTTAACATCGTCTTCAAAATAAGTTATTACTCTAAACCCTATAATATCTTGCATCAATTTTGTTGATGTAGAGTAGTGGTTACGTTCATTCTTTTCAGTTATTGAATCTGCCGTTTTGATTCGAGAATGTAATCTATATAAGATTCCTATTCTATTTAACTGCTTTTGTATATCTTGCTCTATATTGTTTTTAATTAATTCAAGTCCTATCATGATTTTCTGTATTGTTCGTTATAATAGATTATACCTTCTTTCGTAAGATGACAAAGATTTCCATTCATCGCAATATAATTTTTTACTTCAAGAGAGTGTAGTTGTTTTGATAATTCTCTACTTCCCATATCTGATAATTCTGAGTTAAGCTGCGAAAATTGCCTATATCTTGGCCGTAATGATCCCTGATTAAAAAATTTATCAAGAATAAGCTTTTCTGAACTTATTTCTTCTATCTCATTCTCTAAAATCTCATCGTCGCTGATAGTCATCTTTTCAATAAAACCATTATTATCTGTAGATGTAAAGAAACCAATATAATTATTGTTTTCTTTTTTATTATGCACAATGCAATCATAAAATTTGCATTTCACAAAGGAACAGTTTCGAAAAGAATTAGTATTAAATTCACAACTCTTAAAAGCACAATTAGTAAAAACTGTATTCTCAAATCTATCTATTCCAATAAATGAAATATTAGACATACAATAGTTGTCTATAGCGAGTTGCTTGTACTTTCTGTTTAGAGATTTTTCTAACTCAACATCTATTTGAAGATAAAATAGTGGATCATAATTAAATGGTAATGAAGTGAATACTTCCCATAATTTATGTTTTTCACTATCTGTCTGCACCCTATATGCATGAAATGCTAAGTTTGCAAACATTATGTCCAGATCTTTATAAAATTTAGAATTATGTTCCATATATTTACCCATAACTAAATTTTGAGCAATCAATGTACCGAGTATGAATTCATTTACAAATCCAATAGTCTTATTATCTTTTTTATCTAAAAATGCATGATTTGATAGAGTATCTGCTAATTGTTCAATACGTGGTCTTTCTGATGGAAGATATTTTTCTAATGTTTTACTGAGTATTTTTTTATTATAATCTAAAATTAATTCTTTGATATCATCTTTTGATGCCGTTTTAATATCTAGTTCTGTAAATAGGCGAACTAATTTTCGGAATATTCTTAATTGTGTTTCAGGTTCTATTAATAGTCCTTGTCTTGTTTGTTCACGTTTCAATAAGAAGTCTAAATACTCGTTGATTATAGTATTATCTTTTAATACCATTTTTTCCAACTCTTCCATTGATGAATATTTCAAAAATGCTAATAGAACAGGATTTGCAAATGTTTCTAATGGTAAATTCGCTCTATTAATAACATCTAGCTGCTCTTTATTTAGCCAATTTTCAATACATGGTTCAGAAATAGTGATTTTTGCCATTGTATAATCAATATTTCTATTTGACATCCAATTGTAAAAATCTTCACTGTTGAAAATTGCAGTTTTTCTTGATGTTATTACAATTTTTGCATTATCCGATAGGAGATCAACAACTGTTGAAAGCATACTTTCTACCTGCTGAAATTCACTCGTATTGAATGAAAAATCTTTGGATATTAATTCATCAAACCCATCTATAATTAAAGGTATTCTTCCTTTTTTGATTTCTCCAATAACAACAGATGAATCAACTCTATTCGCAAATTGCTCTTCAATTTCCTTTCTTAAAATATGGCTAAAAATGGTTGCTTTTCTATCTCTAGACAATTCTGTAAAGAAAGGAATTTTTGTATTACTTATTTTTAAAAAACGACTAAGTAATTCATAGGCGGTACAAGTTTTTCCATAACCGGCGGCTGCTTCTAGTATAACAAATAAGGGACCTTGATGAGAATCTAATAGGTCAGAGAGCCTTTCTACTAATCCCTCTTGATAAAATTTCACAGATGTGTTCTCGAAATTTTCATTTTCAGACTGATATTTTGAAATTTCATATGGACATTTTATATACTCATAGGTTGCACTATCCGAAAGCTTATCCATAACTCTACGGATAAAGTCCTCATATCTTCTCTTTAGATTTTGAATAACAGCGTCTACTTTAAAAAACTCTTTAAATAGAATAACTTCGGCTTCTTCAATAGATTTATATTGTCTAACTTTTACAGCATATCCGCTATCACTATATTCCTTCCTTAGTTGTTCAATATTGCAACTTTGGGAATCTGTTACAATTATTTCAGCACCTGAGTATATGCTTTTGGTAAATATATAAACGCGTACTCCTACGTGTGATTTCTTCACCTCATAGCCATAACGTTCATATATACTATCTAATAATTCTATATTCATAAACAATAGTTATTAAATTGAAACATACAAAGATACGTTATTCTCTTTGCTTGCAAAACATTTTATTAACAAATTTAGGTTATTGATAATGAAACTACAAATTAAAATATAGTTTTTGAGGATTACAACAATCATCTCTTCTGCTTCTTTTTGTGTTTCTGTACGTGTAATTTCTCAGCCAATGTTGCATCGTAATTATTTTCATCTCTAAATGAAAAGATAAATAACAGAGAATCATCACCAGTACTATTTTTTTGATTGTAAGAGTGTTTATCATCTGCCTTGATATTAAAATTGCAAGAAATCATGTTTTCTTTTTCACTGGATTGGAATATTTCCTTTTTCTTTTCGCAAGTAAAGTTTTGTTCTTGTAATTCAAGTTGTTCTGTGATAGAACTGTTTTTCATCGTATTAGCATACTCAAAGGATTCTGATAATTGGCGGTTGTAGCAGAATAGCTTATCAAAGCCTTGTTCTGCTTCTCGGAACAATTGTACACGTTCAAAACCGCCTGTTACCGTCCCTTTCTTGGTGTTCTTGTGGTTGGTGAGAGGTGATAACTTCTTTTTATTAGACTGGTCTTTCCGGCTCACTATCAAATGGCAGTGCATATTTAAGTCACTATCTGAATGGTTACGACCAAAATGAATCTTACCATAAAATTTTATATCAAAAGCGGATAGCCCTTTGTTGAAGTTCTTGGCATATTCAGGTATAAACACTTCACGGATATAGCGTTTCATGGCTTCGGCTTGCTCCTGTTCTGTATAACCCATTGCTCGGAGTTCTTTTTCTGATGGGCTGACATGAATAGCATAAAACTTAGCATCTGTTTTCAATAGTTGCCCGATATTGGAATCTATATCTTTTATGACCTTTGATTTATAGATGTTATCATCTGTCAGATCGAAAAAGCCTTCGGTATAGATTCTCTTTTCCATTCGTTCTAAATCTTCATGTTCAAGGTAATTAGCTAGCTGTCGGCTACTTCCAGCATTATTATACGTTCCGTTTGATGGTGGAGCAAAGCCTATGTGCATAATCCTATGTATTTATCAGATTGCTGATTTCAGCTTTCAGGTTTTCTTTCCTTTTGCTATCCATCACACCACAAGCGGACAGTTCCGAATGGAGTTGTATCAGTTGAAGTAGCTTTTTATAATCCCGTTGGTGTATCTGGTAAAGTGCATTAATCTGTTTCGACTGGTTGTTTATCACATCTGCATGATTACAGAATTGTTCACTTAACTTTTTAAGCACGGCTGTTTGTTTTTCCTGACTGGCTTCCAGTTGAGAGAGTATAAGAGTTTCCAAAGTTTTGCTGATAGTATCGAAGCGCAAAGCGATAGAATTTGTTACCCGTATCATGGGATTCAGTTGTTCTTCCTCATAGTGACGGATGAACCGGATAATATCATCCTGTCTCTTATT
>UMKQ01002867.1_pt1 | contig 11797 bp, 6 predicted proteins | sample 1966371 | NCBI WGS metagenome assembly UMKQ01 (sample SAMEA4836180, study PRJEB28245) | human gut metagenome | biome: gut microbiome; material: fecal sample | place: Denmark | collected 2008
GGAAAGCCATCGTATGGTTCAAGGTGAATACCGGTGCGTCAAGCGTAATCGGATAACGGTAATTACGAGTCTGGTAGAATTTCTCATTCGGGGCGAAACGGAACTTAAACTCCACTTCCGACATCCGGTAGGAATCGGTAGCCGTGATCTGGCCATCCGGACCGATACGGTCGAACGCAGCGTAACCGGTTGAGTATTCCTTAAAATTCCGAAGTACCGCCCCATAAGCCCAGCCGTTATAATGCTCACGGTAATAGGTCAGTTCCATATTCCTTAAATAGGTGGCACGTGTATCTTTCTGCCGCTTCAAGGCCAAAAACATATTATCCTTGTTGGTATACATATACTGCTGACCTAACTGGTTGATATCATATAGGTACTCGAAGCGAATAGAATGCACGGGAAATTCTTTCCGATAATCCTTCTTATCGATAAAAGAATATTCTACGATACCATCATATTTCAACTTGCGGTCTTTCGATCCATAAGCCAAATAACCATCCAAGAAAAGACGTTTACTGAACGCCGTTGTCGTGGTTCCACCGACACGGAAGCGGGCCCCCTCAATCGCGTTACCACTGATATAGGTGTTCATCGGACCAAACTCGAACTTGCTCTTCTCCGGAATCTTATTCGTCGCGATATAACCGGAGGTAAGGATCGAAACAACCTTCTCCGTCACATAGAAAATAGGAACGGAACGAAGCTTCGCCATTAGCAACTCCACGTTATTCTGCTTGCGAGTTCCCGCCTCAGTAGGACGATTCTCCTCCCAGAAATCCGCCGAACGGCGATAAGCTTCCATCGGTATAATAATAGGTGCGCTCTCCTCGAATACTTTAGGATCATCGGGTCCCTCAAACGCTTGATTCGAATAGATATTCAAACGGCGGGCATACATTCCTTTCGATTTCTCCGTCAATTTGAAGTCCACGTTGATATCATCTTTCGTAATGATACGAGTCCCATCCGGGGCACGGTCGAAAGTCTGCTCGATCGTCATTCCACCGACAAAATTCAAGTTGATCTTCTTCGGGACATTCAACTTAACCTTCTGCACGAAATAAGTAGAATCCAACGTGATAAAAAGATGTCCCGTAAAGCCGAACGTCTCCGGAGTAAACGGAGCGAAACCCAAATCCACACACTTCTGTCCGGCGACCTCCACCGTGTCCAGTAAATAATATTTATAGAAGTTAGGTCCCATCGTAGACATAGGGCTTACGAAACGGTTCAAGAACAAAGGAATATCATTCTGGAAGATATTCACTTCCCGGAATACCTCATTCAAGAACTGTTGCATACCGTCTCGTGAGAAGACCTCATCCACACCAGCCGCTTTCGTAGCCAGAACGACCCTCTTTTCCGTCTTCGGGTCTTTACGATAATAAACGGTCTGGATTTTCTCACGTTCGGATACCGGCAAGATCGTCTTTCCCACCTCCAACGTATCGATAAACTCAGTCAAGAAGTCAAACTTTCCCGCCTTTCCATCCTTTTTCGGTTTCGGTTGGTAATCGTTCATAGCGAAGACCATCTTCTCGTATTGATCATACCGAAAATAATCATGATTACGAGGATCGTTGCTCTCCCGACGTGCGATAGCGTTTTTGATAAAGGTAACCGCAGGATTATCCTTCTTCCGATATCTTTCCTTTCCCGGCTTGATGATCACCTCCGACAAATTAATACTTGTCGGAGCTAGCTGAATCTTCAGATGTTCCGCTTTACCCGGAACGAATTTCAATTCTTTCTCCGTATAACCCAGATAAGAGACCTGTAAAGTACGTACCTTAGATGAAGAGGAGAGCGTAAAAGCCCCATCCAGATCTGTCGTAGCACCTATCGTAGTTCCCTTCAAAATCACAGCCACATAAGGCAAAGGTTCTCCCGTAATGGAATCAGTCACGATTCCTTTTATCATGTAGTTCTGGCTCTTCGCTACCCAAGCGAACGCCAATAAAAGCCATATAAAAACAATTCTCTTCCCCATCAGATCTGACACCTCATTAAACTCCGCAAAAGTACAACAGGATCATTTATATAAATGTTCCAAAACACATGCAATATATTCCAATTAGCAACAAAACAGGCAAAAATACACACGTAATACGCAACGCCCCTCAGCAGTATAGGCATAGGCCTGTATCTATACCAGCGTAAGCCAACACCTATACTGGCGTGTGCCCTCGCCTATACCGGCGTGGCACGAACCTACGAACGACTAATCTGAAGCCCCTTATTCGACAAGCTCATCTCCACGAACCGGGCGTTCGAATTGGGTGGAGAAAGAGTCAATATCTTTCGGATTTGCAGGGCCGCACCCGGGTCTTTCGCTACAATATATAAGTAACCACCACCGCCTGCTCCCGGAAGTTTATATCCCAAGGCATAAGCCTGTATCTTGGAGATAATAGCTTCCACCACCGCCGGATTCGTTCCGGAATCGAGTGCCTTATTTTGCTCCCAAGTCTTTCCGACCAATTTACCATAAGTCACGAAGTCTCCGCATTGGATCGCCTCGTACATATCGAGCGCATGGGCTTTCATCTCAGACAAAATACCTAAATGCGCCTCGCTATTCAAGAACATACCTCGTACGATTTCCGACAAAATATCTTTCGCCGTACGAGTAATTCCCGTATAATAAAGAAGATGACAAGGCCGGTATTCCGGATCAGTAAACAAGTATTCCGGCAGCCAACGTACCAAAGGATTCTGATTAAAACCCTCGTTCGTTTGCAAGAGTTTCAAACCGTGCAATACGCCACCGTATTGATCTTGCCATCCCCCGCCGGTAGTCAGCAATTGTTCTAAAATCAAGGTGCGGTTTCCGATCTCATTCTTATCCCAAGCCAAGCCACAAAAATCAGAGATAGCGCCCAGCACGGTAGCCGCGAGGATCGAGCTAGTGCCTAAACCGGAACCCGCCGGTATCGCCGCCAACAAGGTAATCTCCAGCCCGCTACCAAAAGCTTCCAACTGGACATCCAAAGAAGCATAAGCCTCCGCCGAGAATTCCGGGACAAATCCCGCCAAGGCCAAAGCCGCTTTCGGGATGGAAAACGGCGATCCTACCTTATTATAATCACGAAGCTCGTCCCATGAAGAGATAACCTCCATCGCTCCCAGATCGATCGAGCGAAGGATAATCTTATGGGTATCGGAAGGCTTGATATAGACTTGTAGCGGTGGTTGCCCGTTTAACTCGATCGCCACGTTCACCACATTTCCACCCGCATATAAGCAATAGGGCGGCGTATCTGTCCACCCACCTGCCAAATCGATACGTACCGGACTACGTCCCCATACGATCTGGTCCCGATAGACATTCAAACACGGCTGCTGCTTACTTCCGAGGACAGAACTGACCAGCCCTTCCCGCAACAAAGCGAAAGCCTTTTGCTCCTCCTCCTTATACGCTTCCCCCAAGATCTTCATCACCTGAGAACGGAACATATGATTATGTATCCTTTTCATCAACGGATTATCCTCGGGAAGGGCTTTCGGTAAGACAATCTTGTCTTTGGCGAAGCTTTCCGCCGCATCCGAAAGATCCAATTGATAGAATACACTTTTCTCATGATTAGCGGCCAATAATGACCAGTCTTTTTTACGGAAAACTTCTCGCTGAGCTACTAAACGGCGTAAATTCGCTTGATCGGACAAATCATTCGCCGATAATTTTCGGGCGGAAAGCCAAATATGCTTTCCCTCTTCCCTATCCGGCTTCGTAATCATCCAGCGCAGCACTTTTCCCAGCTCATCCACGGTTTGGCAAATAGGGAACAAAGGTGCGTTTTGTATATCCTCATTCCCTCCCAAGGTGATCCCTCGCTCCATCGCCCAAGTCAAGATAGGTTTTCCCATAAACAAGGTAGACACATCAGACAAGGCCCCTTTAAACAAGTCATTAAAACCATAGGGCCTTGCCGCCCAATTAGCTTCCCCTACCGGGACAACATCTACACAGACACCTTCCGGAAGAGATAAGTTCCAATTATTCTCCGGAACACCCGTTATAATTTGCTGGCCACGTAACGTCCAATTCTCACCGATATAACTATTCTCTATCCATAATTCCGAATTCTCAGCGGTCAATTTCTGGTGTAACACCGCATTCTGCACAAACATGGCGGGATGTGGTTTCACCTTACGCTGCATGATCGCACGTTGATCCCTAACTAAGTTCTGTACCGCCAATGTAGAGGAAATCAACTCACGGCTAGTTCCATAATGATAGAACTCTCCACCCGGAAGCGGCAGAATCGCTACTGAAAGCTGATTCAACTCCGAGTCCGTGATACGTGGATTCTTTCCCAAGGCCAACCCGAACTCAGCATATAAATCATACGCCTTCATCGCCTTGCCATCCTCGGTATAGGAATGTTTCATTAATAACCGCACCGCCTTGTCGCTTAGCAGCCAGATACCGATATCCATCAAGAATAAATGACTACCCGCCAATTCCCCCAAAGTTTCCAACGAAGGCTTCTGTAGCATGAAGTCCAGAGTGTCCGGAGACTTACGGCTCGATACAAAAACCCCGTGATTCTTGGCCAACGAAGGCTCGACCCATAAACCGTAACAAACCACATCTACCTCAGGAATCTCCTGCAAAGGCTGGTTAGCACGGATATATACGTCACCGCTAGCGATCAAGGTATGAAGCGATTCCGGTGCCTTTTTCATGATCCGTTCATAAAGAGGTAATTGCAAGGACAATAAATTCTGGGATAACCTCTGCCCTCTTGCCCAGCGAAACACAGGGATCGGAGTCAATATTTTCCCGGATGGCGCATATCCGGGCAAACGGCGGCTTTGCCCTCCGGCATGCAACAAGATACGCTTCTCCTGTCCCAACCACTCTTCCGTCGGTACATCCGGAGCCTCTTTTTGCCGGGAGGCCTCCAACAACCAAGTTGTTCCTCCCCCGGACCCTAAGCGGGCGCCTACCGGATCCGAGGTGCAAAACCATTCCTCTGTACTTACATGCTCTACCGCATGGAAACAATCTACCAAATTTGGAGGTAAAGACAATAACTTTTTCATACCCATGATCATTCTAAGACTCCATCTTATTTTTCGAAAGCAAAAGTAACTTAAATTTTCTATACGGATATCCATTAACCCTTTTTATTACAATTTGTATGGAGTTCAAACCCACTCAACTTCTTTAACACACCCATAAAAAAGTTTGTTTTTACTAAAACGCACTATCAATCAATCCGTTTCCAGTATCTTGGTTGTTGTTTAATTAAATATAGGACATATGGTATACGGTTATGTAAGAGTCAGTACAGACAAACAAACTACTGAAAACCAGCGATTCGAGATTGAGAAATTCACAAAATCGAGGAACATGAGAATCGACAGGTGGGTAGATGAGACGATCAGCGGGACAAAAGTAATCGCCGATCGCCAACTTGGTAAATTATTAAAGCAAATACGTAAAGGCGACATCCTGATCACGACGGAACTGTCACGTCTCGGACGTAATCTTATGCAAGTTATGAGCTTCCTTCATCAATGTATGGAAAGAGACATCATTGTATTTACGGTAAAGGAAGGTTACGAACTCGGAAATAACATTAACAGTAAAATCTTGGCATTCGCATTTAGCCTAAGCGCCGAAATTGAACGCAACCTGATTTCGCAACGAACGAAAGAAGCGTTGGCTCGGAAAAAAGTGCAAGGTGCCAAACTGGGCCGTCCAAAAGGAGAGCGACCGGAAACCTGTAAGCTAAAAGGTAAGGAAGAGATGATCTTGCAGTATATTAAAGAACATAAGACTAAAGTATATATCAGCAAGAAACTGGGAGTAAACCGGCAAACCTTGAGGGAATTTCTCAAGACTCATCCGGAAATTCCACGAAAATGGAAAAGAATACAGAAGGATTAACAACTCGAGCAACAATTAACGTATGTTAAATTAGTTTAGTTTAGCAGACTTATCGCTCGTTTATTTGTTTATTCCCATTAACTTGCGGAGGAATAAGATAGAAATATACTTGAAATATCCTAAAAAACATTTCATCCTTTATTCCTCTATCATTCATAAAACGCCGCAAGGTTAACATGTATTCAAGACATCAAACATTTGTTTAATCTTTTAATATAAATCTTATGGAAAAAACATTGGTTATTTTAAAGCCTTGTACCGTTCAGCGAGGGCTGATCGGTGAAATCGTAACCCGTTTCGAGAAGAAGGGACTCCGTCTGGCCGGCATGAAGATGGTTTGGCTGACTGACGAGATCTTGAGTGAGCATTACGCCCACCTAAAAGAAAAGCCTTTCTTCCAACGGATCAAGGACGCGATGAGTGTATGCCCGGTAATTGTATGTTGCTGGGAAGGGGTAGATGCCATACATGTAGTAAGAACCTTGGCCGGTGCTACCAATGGTAGAAACGCCGCTCCCGGTACGATACGGGGAGATTATAGTATGAGCGTACAAGAGAATATCGTACACGCATCAGACTCACCGGAGACAGCCGAGATCGAATTGAAACGCTTCTTCAAGGATGACGAGATATTCGATTATGAGCTGAAAAACCTATTGAGTCTTTACGCCAATGACGAGTTTTAAATAAAAAAGAATAGCCGGAAACGAGAGAAATCATTCTCACCTTTCCGGCTCTCATATTTAGAAACCAACATCCTATTCTCCCGAACTGAATGAACAACCTAATTACTAATCTAAAAATCTAATACCATGAAAAACACACTACTATATCTATAACAGGGCATCCCCGCAAAATGTTTAAGGGATTTCATCTTGAAATTAGAAAGCCGATAAAAAACGTTTGTACGCCTCCAGTTGCCTTTCAAAACAGAAAGTTGTCTGGGATAATCTTAAGCAGTTCGCTTTTAGCTGTCGATACTCCTCATCCGGCAAGTGGCTCATGGCCCGTATATTTTTAGAAAGTCCCTCATAATCTCTGGGGGCCGAGACAAAACCCAACAGATTCTCCTTTACAATCTCCTCGCCCTCGCCGCCTCCGCAAAACAAGATAGGAACGCCTAACGGCAGCAAGTCAAATAATTTAGAAGGTACCGCCCCCCTTATACGAACCGTCAAGGGGATAATGGAGGCATGGTAACGTGTAAGCTCCTCACGCATCCGTTCCTTGGGCAGAGAGCCATGATAAAAGACCCCTTTATCATGTGTCCTCACATAATCCTCTATCTCCAAGGCTTGATTGCCCCCTCCAAATAAATGAAGCTCCGCTCCCATCCCTTTAAAATCGATACGCTCTATCAACTCCAATATATTCTGCGCCACGCCCAGCAAACCGGCATAGACGATCCTGAAAGGCTTCCGAGAAGAAGGGGGGTGATTCGGTAAAACAAAACGATGCTGTAAATTCCGATACAAGAACGAGGCCTTGCCCGGCTCATACCGTTTTATATAATCCACGATCTCCTTACTCTGCCCTTGACAGGCCGTGGCCTTACGATAAAGGAAACGCTCGATACGCCCCATCACCCCATGATAAACGCCCCCCTCTTTCATGGCCCCCAGCTCCACGGCCGACAATGGCCAAAGGTCTGAGACGTTCAGTACCACCTTTTTCCGGTAGCAACAACGAAAAAGCAACATGGCCGAGGCCGCCGCCAAAACAGGAGGGGTCTGGATGATCACCTTATCATAAGATTTTATACGCTTACGCTTGAGAGCGAAACACCAAAGGGTCGTGGCGAAAGCGCACATACTGGCAAGACGGACCAACGGTCTCCTCGAGATCGAGGCATACGTCCAGTACCTGAAGACCGTTATCCCGTTTACATCCTCTGTCTTGGAAAAAGCCCCCCTATATCCATCAAAGATACGTCCCTTGGGATAATTGGGTAAGCAAGTCAACACATCCACCTTTATCCCTAAGCCGGACAGTCCCTCCGCCATGTTCGTAATGCGTGAGGGTGCCGCACCGATCTCTGGAAGATAAGAGGGAGAAACGATCAAGACCCTCATTCCTTCCGGTTCAAAAATTCCACGATCCTTCCGCAAGCCAATCCATCGCCATAGGGATTGACCGCCTTGCTCATCGCATCGTAATAAGCCGTATCATCAAGCAACGCCGAGACCTCGCTCACGATCTTGTCATAGTCCGTTCCGACCAGTTTCACCGTACCTGCCGCGAGAGCCTCCGGACGCTCGGTCGTATCACGCATCACCAACACGGGCTTGCCCAAGCCGGGAGCCTCCTCTTGGATACCGCCGCTATCGGTCAGCACTATCGTTGATTTCTCCATCAGATAGACAAACGACAGATATTCCAATGGCTCAATGAAGAACATATTCTCCAAATGAGAAAGATCCTCACCGAATACCTCATGAATCGGCTTGCGCACATTGGGATTCAAGTGCATAGGATAGACAAAATCCACCTCCGGATATTTCCGGGTCAAGTCCTTGATAGCCGTACACATCTGGATAAATCCATCACCAAAGTTCTCCCGGCGATGACCCGTGATCAACACCAGTCTCTTACCCTCAACCAGACGGTTCACGTCATACCCCGAACGCAAAAGCACGCCTTCCAGCTCCTTGTCCAGCTCAGCGTCCGTCTTTATCTTAGTCACCACTTGACGCAAGGCGTCTATCACCGTATTGCCGGTAACCAAGATTGAGTCCGGATTCACGTCCTCCCGCATCAAGTTCTGTTTGCTCAACCGCGTGGGTGCGAAATTATACGTGGCGATACGCCCCGTGACCTGACGGTTCATCTCCTCCGGCCATGGGCTATAGATATTGTGGGTACGAAGGCCGGCCTCTATATGACCGACAGGTATCTGTTGGTAGAAAGCGGCCAAGGCGGCCGCCGTGCTCGTGGTGGTATCCCCATGCACCAGCACGACATCGGGTGTCGCCTCACGCAACACGTCACGCATACCGGTAAGGACACGGGCGGTCACGTCATATAAGTCCTGACCCTGCCTCATGATATTCAAATCATAATCCGGCGTGATCTCGAACAATTTTAACACTTGATCCAACATCTCCCGATGCTGTCCGGTAACGCACACGATGGTCTCGAACGACTCCGGATGTTTCTGGAACTCCTTCACCAGCGGAGCCATCTTGATCGCCTCGGGACGGGTCCCGAAGACTAACATTATTTTCCTCATTACAACGTATTCTTCTATTTAACGAACGATTATTTCTTGAATGTCCCGCAAAAGTCCAGCACCTCCACGTCATCCCGATAATTCAACCCCGCAAACTCCCTATGATTCACCAAGAAAACCACTATATCCGCCTTCTCGTATGCCTCCTTATAAGGGGTCAGCTTAAACAGCTTATGCTCCGACACGTTCGGCTCCACCACCATGATGTCAGCGTTGTTGCACGATTGCAACACCTTCGTCGTTATTCCCTTGGCCGGAGACTCGCGTAAGTCATCGATATCAGGCTTGAAAGCCAAGCCCATCATTGCCACCGCCGGCTTGCGCCCATGCTTCAACTCAAACCGTAGCATGGCGTTCCTCACTTTCTCTGCGCACCAAAAAGCCTTGTAATTATTCGTCTCACGAGCCGTCGAGATCATGCGGCTCTCCATCGGAAACTCCGCCGTAATGAAGTAAGGATCCACCGCTATGCAATGACCGCCAACACCACAACCCGGCTGTAAGATATTCACACGGGGATGCTTGTTCGCCAAATCGATCAGCTCCCACACATTGATTCCCGCTTTATCGCAGATAAACGACAGCTCATTGGCGAAAGCGATCTGTACGTCCCGGCTTGAGTTCTCGGTCAATTTACACATCTCGGCCGTCTTGCTATTCGTTGGGTGAAGCGTACCCTTCACGAACTGGCCGTAGAACTCCATCGCCTTGCGGGTAGAGGCCTCATCCATGCCGCCGATGACCCGGTCGTTATGCACCAACTCATGGATCACGTTACCCGGAAGCACCCGCTCCGGGCAATAAGCGATATAGATCCTGCCCTCCAGCTCCGGCCGCTCCGAGAAAATCAACCTAGCCATCCGTTCGGTCGTCCCCACCGGCGAGGTAGACTCGATCACGTACAAATCCCCCTCCTTCAACAAAGGAAGCACCATACGGGTAGCCGACTCCACGAACGATACGTCCGGCTCATGATCCCCCTTGAAAGGAGTGGGTACCACCATAAAATAAGCGTCGCTCACCCGAGGCTCGGTGTACGCCTTGAAATGTCCGGAGGCCAGCACCTCCCGCAACATCTCCTCCATCCCCGGCTCGATGATATGCAATTTCCCTTGGTTGGTGACCTCCACCACTTGGGCGTTAATATCCACGCCGGCGATATCCACCCCGTGCTTTGCGGCAATAATAGCCGTGGGCAGGCCAATATAGCCCAAACCCATGAAACATGCTTTCATAAGAAATATGAATTAAAAAGATAATGTATTATTTTTTTGATTCGGTCATTTGGATTCTGACCGATAAGAAAAGATGATATTCCAGATTATCCAGTAAAATTTGAGATTGAACATACAAGGAAGAATCCTATTCTCATTTATTCTCAGCCAAAATATAAGAATAATATTTCGACAGGAACTTGATCCAATTGATACCTCGTAAAGCGATCGGATAAGGATCCAGACCATTCCTAGTATCTAACACATAAAGTTTTCAATTGCCCCAATACCCTAGACAAATAGAAAGCACAATTATACTTTGGATAGCCTTTAAAATATATTCTAGATAGAGAGATAATTATACGAAACACATTTTTTGTTTTTTGGCGAAAATTTCGTCTAGACATCGTTGCACTTGTCTGACGATAACGTCGGTAATAAATAGCATTCCGTGAAGAAAGAGTAAAAAAAAGAAACTGATCACTGATAAGAAACATAAAAAGAACATCTTCTCCATTCCTAAAATGGACATCAAATCTTCTCTCTTGTATGAAGTTCATAGGTATGAGCTTCATCCAAGGTCCGGAAAAATATTTCCGAACCTTGGATGAGAGCCTGAGTTTTCCTAACTTACAATAACAATAATCGTATGCTTTTGTGATATAATAAGGCAATTGTATTTCCGGAGATCCATCATTAAACGCATATGGATAACAAAGCGAAATCGTATCGGGTAATGCTTTCTCATAAAGCTCCTCTAAATAAGAGGGAGATACATAATCATCATCATCGATAAAGGTGATATAATCACCTTTCGCACGATCCAAACCTATATTGCGAGCATTAGAGACTCCCAGTTGATTAGTCTGTATCAAACAAACATTACACATATCCTTTCCTTTAAGAAATTCCTCGATTTGAGACTTATAAGGTTCGCAACATCCATTCAATACAAGTAGGATCTCAAAATCATTAGAAGGAAAAGTTTGGTTATATAAAGACTCCAAACACTCCCACAGATAGCCTTTAGGTTTATAGGAAGGTATAATAACTGATATTTTCATCTCAACAGCCATTACCACTCAAAATCTTCATCATACAATGGTCTAGCACCATATGTAAATCCTCTGCTATCTGCATATCATCAATAGGAATATGTACGTTGTGTCGGGCCATTTCTATCAACTTGCCCCCACTATAACCGGTCAAGCCTACTGTTACGCCTCCATTTTCATTCGCATAATCTATCGCTTTCAACACATTCATGGAATTGCCCGACCCAGAAATTCCAATCACAATATCTCCCTTTTGATAGAAACTCTTCAATTGTTCAACGAAAATATCCTCAAAAGACAAATCATTGGCATAAGCCATCAAAGAGGGGATGTTATCGTTCAAACAAATGAACTTAAACTTCTTATCTTGGTTCATCGAAATGCCTTTATTAAAGTC
>UMKQ01081481.1_pt1 | contig 11586 bp, 7 predicted proteins | sample 1966371 | NCBI WGS metagenome assembly UMKQ01 (sample SAMEA4836180, study PRJEB28245) | human gut metagenome | biome: gut microbiome; material: fecal sample | place: Denmark | collected 2008
TGAGCCGCTGATTAGCATGGCGAACATCTATTAATCGCAGACCTGCCAATCGCCTCGAAAAGAAATGCCACACCAAGAATCCCCCGGTGTGGCACATCAACAAAACGCTACATTATCAGAAGTTATATTGAGCGGAAACATTAAGTCGATTGGCGTGGCGGGTCATATCGTTGAAATCGGTACGCCAACCTCTCAAGTACTCGGCGCCGACTTGCAGATTGGCGTTCACGTTCCAGAAAATGTTGGCTACCAAGTATTGACCGTAGCGGTATTGATCCGACGGGGTAACCGGGTAATCATTCTCGCTGTATAAACGAGTCTGGCTATAGGTGCTGGAGACGAATACCTTCGGCGTGATATTATACTGCAAGCCAGCGTACCAACCCATCATCGGAAGCACTTGCATCTTGCCTTTGGCCTCGGGGTCCGGAACCAGATCCACGTCCAGATTACTGATATCATTCAAGAACTGGCTGATACCCCGGCCGTAAGTAGCCTGACCGTAGAAGTTCAGCTTGCTCGTCACATTGAACGTAGAGGCGGCAAACACGCCCCATCCGGCCTTAGACTCGGCCCGTTGCGCCACCAAGTTCTCGTACGTCATATTACGTACGATACCAGCTACACGGATATGGCTGCTCTTATTCCAAGCGTATTGGATATAGGCAGGGAAGTTCGGCATACGTTGGTTACTGATATTCACGCTTTGGTTCGTGATGCCATCCACCACTGGCATCTCGATACCTACACCCGCTTTCCATCCCTTACCGAAAGCACGCTCATAGCGTAACAGGGTGGCACGGCTGAAAACCTGTCCGGCAGGCCCCGCATAATCGATCGAGGGCGGAAGGGCGGCCAGATCCATGAAGGTACTATAATCGTAACCCATCGTGAAACCAAGGAAAGACACATAGGCGTTCTGGAGCTCGAAGACCTTGCTGCCTCCCCGGAAGTTACCCGCCGTATACACGACGAAATCCCCGAGGTGTTTGGTACGACCCACTAATTTCAAGAATATCGTACTGGTAGTAGCGTCCATCTGGAACTGGTTACGGACGTAGTTCTGCCCACCATTCGGGATCATGGACGGATAGAAATCGACATCATCCGAGATCCCGCCGAAATCATACTCCGCCGTAGCCTTCACGTAACCGCCGATACCCAAGGCGAAACGTCCCTTACGATCGGTCAATACGAAGCGGGGGGCTTTCGGGTCGTGGAAACGAGGGCTCTGCGTCTCATTCATTATCCTCACGATTTCATCACCTGCCTTGTCTTGGCTGACAAGGACTATCGAATTTGGCACGTCATCCTCGATGACCACCTTTTGAGCCTTAGCGGGAGCCGATAAGAATCCCATACCTAGCAGTAATACTGCTCCTTGTACAAATAGTCTCATAAATGTGTTTTGTTTAGATTAATTACCTACCTTGAACAAGGCTATAAAGAAAAGGTTCTGATTTTAACAACCCTACGAGCACTTTTTCCACCCTATTGCCAGTTCAAAAAATATTCATATATTTGCGGAATATATTACTTGGGATGAGAAGATTTTTATTGTTCATACTCGCTGTTCTTTACCTCGGGGTTTCCTCCGGGTTTGCGCTGAATTACCATTATTGTATGGGTAAGTTGGCGGAGGTGAGTTTGCAGTATCTTGACACTTGCCCCAGTTGCGGTGAGGCGGGCACGTCCCATAAGTGCTGCTCTACCGAGACGGAATATGTTAAGTTATCCGTCGATCAGGATGTGGCGAATACGCTCGTGCAATTGTCCGCTCCTGTCGCTGTAGTTTTGTTGTTCGATCTACTCGACTCCTATAAGATCGCCGGGCGAGACGAGACAACACGTTCCAATCCCTTTATTAATCCACCCAAGGAGAATAGCGCTATCCCGTTATTCGTCCATCATTGTACTTTTTTGATTTAGCGTATAGGCTTCCTTTTTAAAAGGCGATTTACGTCTGTTTACGCACGAGTACCGGCGTAATCTATTGCGAGTACTGGAGTAATCCACCGCAAGTACTGGAGTAATCCATTGCAAATACTGGAGTAATCCATTGCGAGTACTGGCGTAAAGCATCACGAGTACTGGCGCGTGGAAGGCAGGGAACTCACGTGATCGCTTGCCTTCAAAGACGAACAAATAAGCGTTCTCATATGTTTTCAAATCATAAAAGCTCATTCAAATGTTAAATAGAATCATTCGTTACTTCCTTGAGAACAGGGTGGTAACCTTACTTTTACTAGTGCTGATTATCGTATGGGGCATCTCCACGTCTCCCTTCAATTGGCACGGGGGGATCATTCCCCGGAATCCGATTCCGGTAGATGCCATCCCCGACATCGGCGATAACCAGCAGATCGTGGCCACAGAATGGATGGGCCGCTCGCCGAAGGATATACAGGACCAGATCACTTATCCGCTGACCACCTCTCTTTTAGGTATCCCGGGAGTGAAGACGATCCGTAGTTCCTCCATGTTCGGGATGTCCTTCATATACATTATCTTCGATGACGATATAGAGTTCTACTGGAGCCGTTCCCGTATATTGGAGAAGCTGAACTCCCTGCCTCCGGGAACTTTGCCGGAAGGCGTACAGCCTACCTTGGGACCGGACGCTACCGCCCTCGGGCAGATCTATTGGTATACGCTGGAAGGACGGGACCCCAAGACCGGTAAACCTACCGGAGGCTGGAACGCCGAGGAGTTGCGTACGATACAGGATTTCTACGTCAAGTACACCTTATCCTCCGCCGAGGGGGTATCCGAGGTTGCCTCGGCGGGCGGTTTCGTGAAGGAGTACCAGATCGAGTTGAACCCGGATGCCATGTATGCCTTCAACGTCTCCGTGATGGATATCATGAGCGCCATCAAGAAGAGCAACCTCGATATCGGCGCCGAGACGATGGAGATCAACAAGGTGGAGTACCTGATCCGGGGCTTGGGGTATATCAAGAATGTAAAAGATATAGAGAATGCCGTCATCACCGTTCGGGAAGGCGTACCGGTTCGCATATCGGACGTGGCGTTCGTGAATATCGGCCCCGGAACCCGACGGGGAGGGCTGGACAAGGAGGGTGTGGAGGCCGTGGGCGGAGTGGTAGTAGCCCGCTATGGCTCCAACCCCTTGGAGGTTATCAATAACGTAAAGGCGAAGATCAAGGAGATGAAGCCGGGATTGCCCCAAAAGGTACTGGCGGACGGGACGGTCTCCAAGGTAACCGTCGTGCCGTTCTACGACCGTACGGGGCTTATCAAGGAGACGATCGGGACGTTGGAGACCGCCCTCTCCCACGAAATATTGATCTGCGTGATCGTCATCATCGTGCTGGTGCTCAATCTGAGGGCCTCTATCGTTATCGCCAGCATGCTACCGATAGCGGTGCTCGCCACGTTCATCATCATGCGTTATACGGGGATAGCGGCTAATATCGTGGCTTTATCGGGTATAGCGATCGCCATTGGCGTGATGGTGGATGTAGGGGTCGTCTTCGTGGAAAGTATCATCCGTTACCGGGAGATGCCCGAGAACAGGCATATACAGGGGGGAAAGGCGTTTGTCAACCTTATTTATAAGGCGGTAAGCGAGGTGTCCGGGGCAATCAGCACAGCGATGATCACGACGATCGTCAGCTTCCTCCCCGTCTTCACCATGGAGGCGCAGGAAGGGAAGATGTTCTCGCCTTTGGCCTATACCAAGACATATGCTTTGGCTTCCGCCTTCGTGCTGGGATTAATCTTGCTTCCTTCCCTATCGTATTGGTTGTTCTCGATAAAGATCCATTCAAGGCTGATACGGAAAATACTGAATTACCTGTTGATCGTGGCCGGAATCGCCTTACTTATTATTTATGGAAGTATTCCGGCTATCGGGCTAACGGCAGTCGGGGTGAATAATCTATTGTCCGGTTATTGGAAGAAGCCTCAAATGAGCACTTATATCAATATCGGTATCACCCTCTTTGTCACGATCTATTACCTATCCGAGGAATGGTTGCCGATGGGGCCGCAAAAAGGGATGCTCCCCAATATATTGTTCGTGGCGGGTTGCGTAGCCATCATCCTAAGCATCCTGTGGCTGCTCGTTATTTATTATGAGAGGATATTGCGCTGGTGCTTGGATAACCGCTGGAAATTCATGTTGATTCCGGGAGCTACCATCGTATTCGGTTTCTGGATATGGAGAGGCATCGGACAGGAGTTTATGCCTAGCCTGAACGAAGGTTCTTTCCTACTGATGCCGACTAGCATGCCGCATTCCGGTATCGAGCAAAACCTTGATTATATAGAGGCGCTCGACAAACGGCTGGCCTCTATCCCCGAGGTGGAGACCGCCATCGGTAAATGGGGCCGTGTAAACTCCGCCCTCGATCCAGCGCCGGTACAGATGTTCGAGAATACGATCAACTACCGTCCGGAATATATCCTGAATGAGGACGGGAAAAGGGAACGTTTCAAGGTAAACCGGCAAGGGGAGTATCTCCTAAAAGATGGAGGCGTATATAACCCCAAAGACGGTTTCCGGCTGATTCCCTCAGACAGCCTGATCCCAGACGCTAAAGGCGATTACTTCCGCCAATGGCGACCGGAGATCAAGAACACGAACGATATCTGGCAACAGATCGTGAACGTCACCCATCTTCCGGGATTGACTTCCGCCCCGAAGCTGCAGCCTATCGAGGCCCGTCTCGTCATGTTATCCACCGGTATGCGTGCCCCGATGGGTATCAAGGTGTATGGCCCGGATCTGGAGACGATCGAGAAAGCCGGAAAGGCGATCGAGAAGGCATTGAAAGAGGTACCCTCCGTTATCCCCTCTTCCGTATTTTACGACCGTGCGGTAGGCGCCCCTTATCTGGAGATCGAACTGAACCGTGAGAATATGGCCCGTTACGGCGTAAACGTGGAGGACTTGCAAGAGATATTAAGTGCCGCTGTCGGTGGCATGGTACTGACCCGCACCGTGGAAGGCAGGGAACGTTTCCCGGTGCGCCTACGCTACGCTCGTGAACTTCGAGATAATCCGGAGGCGCTAGGTATGATCCTCGTACCGACCGCCACTGGGGCGCAAGTCCCGCTTAAAGAGCTAGCCGATATCAACTATACCCGTGGAGCGCAGATGATCCAAAGCGAGAACACTTTCTTGGTAGGCTACGTCATCTTCGACAAACTGGCGGGGAAGGCGGAAGTGGATGTCGTGAAAGAGGCTTCCCGCATCCTTGAGCAACAGATAAAGGAGGGCGAGTTGAACCTTGATCCCGGCGTATCCTATAAGTTCGCCGGCAATTACGAGCAGCAGGAGCGTGCCACCAGCCGGCTGATGATCGTCGTTCCCCTCGCCTTGTTGATCGTCCTGCTGGTTCTATACTTTCAATTCAAGACGGTCACTGCCTCACTGATCCATTTCTCCGGGGTGTTCGTGGCCTTCGCCGGAGGTTTTATCTTGCTATGGCTTTACGGACAGGATTGGTTCATGAACTTCTCCATCGCCGGAGAGAATATGCGGGATCTTTTCCAGATGCACACGATCAATCTGAGCGTGGCAGTCTGGGTCGGTTTCATCGCCTTGTTCGGTGTGGCTACGGATGATGGGGTATTGATGGGAACCTACATCCATCATGTATTCCTCGAGCGAGACCCCCGCACCAAGCACGATATCCGGGAAGCGGTAGTAGCCGCCGGACTGAAACGGGTACGCCCAGCGGCCATGACTACAGCCACTACCCTGATCGCTTTGCTCCCCGTACTTACCTCTACCGGTAAGGGGGCGGATATCATGGTACCGATGGCTATCCCTACGTTCGGAGGAATGCTGATCCAGAGTATGACCATGTTTGTCGTTCCCGTCCTGCAATGCTGGTGGCGGGAGAACGCTATAAAGAAAGAACAAAAGAATAAAATTCAAGAGGAGGTAACGACTTATGAGATATAAAAGAATCAGATCAATCACCATGGCAGGTGTACTGGGGATGCTAAACGTCCTTTTCGCTTACTCCCAGCCGGCCGATAGTTTAGGCTATTATCTGGAACTGGCGGCACGTAACAATCCGCAGATCAACGCCGACTTCTCCCTGTATAAGGCATCTTTGGAGAAAGTCCCGCAAGCCGGAGCCTATCCGGACCCGGAACTGGAGATCGGTTTCTTCCTGAAACCGATGGAGATCTTGTCCGGAAAGCAAATAGCGGATTTCACCTTGATGCAAATGTTCCCTTGGTTCGGTACCCGGAAGGCGGCCCGCAACGAGGCGACCGAGATGGCCCGGATGGCTTACGAACAATTCCGTAACAGTCGCAACAACCTGTATTACGAGGTGAAGAGTCAATGGTACCAGCTTTGCAATATCAGCGAGCAATATAAAAATACGCAGGCGAACCTTCGTCTGCTAGACCAGTTGGAACAGTTGGCATTGAACCGCTTCTCCGCTCCGTCGGCGAAGGCGGGCGGTTCCTCCGTCCTACCCTCCCCCGTATCTTCTGCTCCATCGACTCCTCCCGCCGTATCCGGTGGAGGTATGTCGGGTATGGGAGGCAGTAGCATGGGAAGCCCTACGGTACAAAGCACGGGAGCATCCGGTAGTACGATGTCCGGAATGTCCGGCGGTAGCCCTATGGGTGGAGGCTCTATGGGAAGTGGCAACTCCATGGGCGGAATGTCGGACGTACTGCGAATCCAGATGGAGAAGGTAGAACTGGAGAATACGCTAGCCTCCTTGTTATCGCAACGGAAAACGGCCGAGGCTGCTTTTAATACGTTGCTCAATCAGTCGCTAGCTACCCCGATTTCCGTCCCCGACTCGTTGGAACGGCTTCCTCTCTCATGGAGTGAGTCGATGGCTCTCGACAGCGTCATCTCCAACAACCCCATGCTTACCATGCTGGAGGCGGAAGGAAACGCTTACCGGGCCAAGGCGGAGATGGACAAGAAAATGAGTTACCCCATGCTAGGTATCGGCCTCCAGTATTCCTTGATCGGGAAGAAACCAGAGGATATGTCTATGGGCTCTATGCCCGGTATGAACGGAAAGGATATGTTCATGCCCATGCTAAAGATCAGCCTTCCTATCTTCCGTAAGAAATATAACGCACAGCAACGGGAAAGCAAGCATTATTGGAAATCCAGCGAGTTGAAGTACGAGAACACGATGAACCAACTGCAAGCCGAGTATATCCGTATTACCCAGCAATTGGAAGATGCCGCACGGAAAATCGATTTGTACCAGAAACAATACGATCTATCGTTGGCCACCTACCAACTGATCGTCCGGGAATTCTCGACAGGAAGTACGACCTTGACCGACGTGATCCAAGTGGAGCGACAAATGTTGGACTATCACTTGAAGAAAAGCGAAGCGATAGCGGAATATAATACCCAAATCGCCGGAATCGAGAAATTAATATCCACCTCTGTAAACGAATAAGAAAATGAAAAATACAAATGAAACCGTAAAATCCAAGTACCTGATATATATCCTGTTCCTAGCGGGCGGCCTCTTGTTGGGCTGGCTCCTGTTCCATAACTCCGATACCGACAGCCATACGTCACAAGCGAGCGAGACCGGCACGGAAGTTCACGACCCTACGCATGGCCACGACCTCCAACAGAACGAGGCCGGCGAGTGGACTTGTTCCATGCATCCCCAAATTCGCCAAGACAAGCCGGGTAAATGCCCTATCTGCGCCATGGATTTGATCCCTGTACGTAAGAGCTCCTTCTCCGACAAGGCCATCGATCCCAACGCCATTCAGCTTTCGGAAGAAGCAGCAGCCTTAGCGGACGTACAAACCTCCAAGGTATCCCGCCAGAATCCGGTCAAGCAAGTCCGTTTATACGGCAAGATCGTACCGGACGAGCGTAGCCTGCAATCTCAAACAGCCCATGTAAGCGGACGCATCGAGAGCTTGAACGTTGATTTCACGGGTGAGACGGTGCGTGCCGGACAGACCCTCGCTACCCTCTACTCCCCAGAGCTTTTCACCGCCCAGCAAGAATTGTTGGAAGCGATCCGCATGGGACAATCTCAATTGATACAGGCCGCCCGTGAAAAACTATATTTATGGAAGATGACAGATGCCCAGATCGCCGCTATCGAGAAGTCCGGCTCTATCTCCCCGGTTGTAGAGATCAAGTCGAACACGAGCGGTATCGTCCTGTCCAAGCGGGTAAGCCAAGGTGATTATGTATCCCAAGGAGCTATCCTTTTCGACGTGGCGAACCTCACGAAGGTATGGGCCTTGTTCGACGCTTTCGAGGTGGATCTCCCTTTCCTTAGCAAAGGTGATCCGGTGGAATTTACCCTGCAAGCGCTACCCGGCAAGAAGTTCTCGGGTAAGATCTCTTTCATCGACCCGATCTTGAACACGACGACCCGTACCGCCAAGGTCCGTGTAGAGGTACCGAACGCCTCTTTGGAGCTCAAGCCCGAGATGTACGCCACGGCAAACGTAAGCGCCCCGCTCCGCAACTATAAGAACGAGATCGTCGTACCGCAAACCGCTGTGCTCTGGACGGGTAAACGTGCTATCGTGTACGTAAAGCAACCGGATACGAATACCCCCGCTTTCTTGATGCGTGAGGTGGAGCTAGGCCCTTCCCTTGGTAACTCTTATGTTATCTTGAATGGCTTGCGAGAAGGTGAGGAAATCGTAACCAACGGAGTCTTCGCCATAGACGCCAGCGCACAGCTGGAGGGAAAAACTTCCATGATGAATAACGGCGACGAGCCCGCCAAGCCTATGACTGGGCATGAGGGGCATATGATGCATGCGCAAAGCGCCACGGGGGTAGCCTCCGAGCATGCCATGTTCGGTGTCAAAGGCTCTTGCGATATGTGCAAGGAACGTATCGAGAAAGCGGCAAAAGGGGTAAATGGTGTGTTATCCGCTCATTGGGACAAAGATACCCAGATGATCCATCTCCAGTACGATCCCCAAAAGACCTCCCCGAAAGCAATCAGCAAGGCGATCGCTAAAGTAGGCCATGACACGGATATGGATAAGGCGGATAAAGCCGTATATGATAAGCTACCGGCTTGTTGCCACTATAGATAAAGTATTGGACATTCGGGGGTGTGTCAAAAGTGTGAACATGGCACGCAGATAACGCTGATTGAGCAGATGACCGCAGATTTATAATATGAAAATCAATATATTATCTGCGTAAATCTGCTAAATCTGCGTGCCATAATACCAACTTTTAACACACCCTCCTTATTAGTAAAGATTCCAACGGAAAGAAGCGACTGCTTTAGCGGGAACCTCATAGGTAAACGAACGTTCGCCACTGTTTACCGTTATATTTTTAGTCCCGTCCGTATTATTTAGTAATACGAGCGCTTCCGTTCCATCTAAATTCTCGAAGGCGGAATACATAATCCCATCAGCCGTATACCCTTTAGAGCCGATCCGTACTGCCCCCGGTTTCACCACAGAGGATAAATGACCGATAATATAATAATGAGAATTCCGGGTAATCGTCTTATAATCCGAGCGATCGATATCCACGGCACCATAACAAGTCTGGCAACCACCCTCTCGGTTCGGTCCCCGCTCGTTGTCCAGCATCAAGTTCCATACGATAACTGCCTTACACCAGTTATTCACCGTACCCAAGGCCGTCTCCTCCATATCTTCCATCAAGCGTTTCTCTAAGTTACGTCCATCATTCCACATGCCGATAGAAGTTTCCGTAAATATTAATTCTTTATCGGGGAACTTGCCGTTTACGTTATTCAACTCTTCCCGGTCGCCCCCGTAATTATGGTAAGCGGCACCTGTCAGGAAAGAAGCGGCATTCTCATCCTCGTAGATTTTCATCGGATAGCCTTGCTGCTCCAACATATTATCGTAATTGTAATTATGGTCGAAAGCGTAGATCTTCGTCTTGAGGCCAGTCTCTTTCAGTTTAGGGCCTAGAGCGTCACGCACGAAAGAGAGTTGCTCCTCCCATCCCATAAATAAGGAAGCGGAATTTCCTCGGTTCAAAGGTTCGTTTTGGGGAGTTATCGCCTCGATAGGAATCCCCTCGGCCTCCATCGCCTGTATCCATTTCACGAAATAGGTCGCGTAATCTTGATAATAGGCGGGATTCAGCTGTCCGCTAGTCCACGACTCGAATGGGCGCAAATCCTTTAAGTTATCCACCTTCATCCATCTTGGACAAGTCCAAGGCGATCCCAAGATTTTTATAGAAGGGCTGATCGCCAAGATCTCCTTCAAGATCGGTATCACATACTCCTTCTCCTCGCTCTGCAAGGCGAAATTCTCGACACCCTTCGTGTCACAACAAGTATACTCACTTAAAGAAAAGTCCGAGCAGCCAATCGAGATACGAATATAGCTATACCCCATCCCCTCCGTATCAGAGAAAGTCTCTTTCAGGAAAGCTGTCCGATCCTCGGGAGCCATCCGCATCAAGTTATAGCAGGTAGAGCCTGTCACGGCGGCGCCAAAGCCATCCATCGTCTGATAGCGCACCGAAGGGTCTATCGTTATCACGGAAGGCGAGGCGGCTTGTTTGTCCCCCAAGGCGATCTCACTTCTCACGAAATCTTTCGCACGATCGTTTGTCGTGACATACACCGTTACATTGTCCGAGGTCTTCGCTCCAGAACATGCGTTCAAGCAAATCAAGACCATTAATAAAGAAAAGAGAACCATACGTATTAAATTAAATAGTTTATCGAATTACCGGGTTTCTGAACCTTTCAAGATCGCCTTCACGTGATTCTTTAAGATGTGGAAGGCAGGAGCGGCCATCGATCCATGATCATATCCGTCCAACTCATAGATATAAGTATTCTTATGTCCGGCCACTTTCATCATACGCCAAAAATAGGCGTTCTCCTCATAGCGGCCCAGCATCTCTATCTCCCGGTCGCCCGAGACGATAATCAATGGAGGAGCGTCAGGACGTACGTAAAACAAAGGGGCGAACTCGTCGATACTCGGTTGGGTATCTTTCATCCCCTTCGCCTGCCGATAAGCGAAATGGCTGATCGCATGACCGCTGAAAGGGATTAATGCGGCGATGGAATCAGCATCTATCCGGTACTTAGTCAACCACTTCTTATCCAGTCCGACCATATTTGTTAAATAACCTCCGGCGGAATGACCTGAGACAAAGATTTTACGCCTATCCCCACCATACTTCTCAATTTCGCTGAATGTCCAAGCGACAGCGGCGGCGGCATCATCGATACAATCGCTCAACGTGGCTTTGGGTAGCAGACGGTAATTTACGGCGATAACGGCTAATCCGCAGTTCTTCAATTCCTCCGGGATGAATTTGCTACCTCCCGACAAGCCGCCTCCGTGAAACCAGACTACCGTAGGGAAGTCTTTTGCGTTCTCGGGATAATAAAGATCCAATTTACAACGTTCCACCGCATATGGATTTTTCGATTGGGTATAAGAGATATCTCTGACTATTTTATAGTCTTGATCTTGCGCCGCAAGGATATTACAGATAAACAGACTAAATAGAAATAAATAGATTTTCTTCATGATATTAGATAATAGATTTAATACATCAAATTTAATATAAAAAAAGGAGTCACCCCTTACGGACTGACTCCTCTCCATCGG